>Ga0326514_10000333_pt1 | contig 32481 bp, 48 predicted proteins | sample 3_2548_0518_D_FD_203653 | JGI IMG/M metagenome (GOLD analysis project Ga0326514, IMG submission 203653) | Bovine rumen microbial communities from UC Davis, California, United States - 3_2548_0518 | ecosystem: Host-associated > Mammals > Digestive system > Stomach > Rumen | place: USA... | reverse complement strand
CTATTATATAAACTATATTTTCCTTCTCTATTCCATACATAAGTAATTAAAGAACTATCATCCAAAACTGCAGCTAGACATCCATCTGCATGAGAACCTCCATCAAAAGTTTCTAATCTGTAACAAGATTGCCAATCATATGGATTTTCACTTGCTAACATCATATCAACAGGATCAATAGAGATAGTATGCTTTCCTGTAACAGTTTCATGTTCCCAAATTCTACCTAATCTTGTTACTAATTCATCTGGAGCTTGTAAACAGCTTTTAAAGAAATGTGTCATCAAACATCCTTCTAGCTTAAAATTAGGAAATAGTCTTTCGATTAATTCTCTAGCATCATAAGATACTTCACTTCTTTGAATTTTATTATTTTTAATCCATCTAAATCCTTCAAGCCAAAGTGCAAAAGCGGGATAATCTTTACCTAATTCTTTTAAAGTTCCGTAAACATCTATGTTTTCATCTATATATTTTATTTCATTATCTACTCTTAATTTTTCTCCCAACATTTCATAAAATCTATACTTATTCTTTGCCCAAGTTAATAAATATGATTTTATAACATTATCATCTACTTTGTTTATCTTTAATCCGCTAAATTGAGCAATGCATTTTGTAAAATCTGGTATATTAACCTCTTTTAACATTGGTATATATTTTTCATCAACATCTTTTAATAAATCATTTTTATTTAACATAATATCATCATTCCCCTTCCTATAATTTTATTATCTTAAATTTTCTAAATGTTTAAATCCTTCTTTTACTAATTTTCCATAAGCATTCCAATCTTCTATATCTACTAAATAATCAGAACCAACTAAATTATATAGGTCATTATTTTCATCATACTGAAAACTTGCAATAGTCCATCTATGAGTAAAATCCTCATCCCACATACAAATTTCAATTTCATCTTCTTTTGCTTTTCTGTCTATAAAAGTTTGATAACCTAAAGCTAGCTTTCCAATTCGCTTTATTTCATATTTTTTCTTTTTTATCTTATCATTTTTAATTTTATTTAAAGTGTTTTCTAATCTTAATATATCTTTTCTCTGTTTCTCAATAGTTTTATGTAATTCTTCCTCATACTCCTTCTCTTCTTTTTTTCTACACCAATCGCATAAAACATATTCATCATTTTTTAATGGATTATAATATTTTTTACAATGCGTTAACCCCATCATAGCAAAACTCATATTTATCATCTCCTTTTATAAATATATTATATTATAATTTTAATAAAAAATCAATAAAAGTTATAAAATACTAATATAAAAGGTATTAACCTTTTATATTAATTTGTATCTTTCATACACCTTTATCTTTTCTTCCCAATTTGCTCCTTCACATAAGGATTCTATTTCTTTATACTTCTTTTCAATCTCTTGCCTTTCTTCTTTTGTTTGTTTATATATTATTTCAATTTTTTTAGCGGTTTCCTCTGTATAAAAATCGTAAGTAGGAAAATAGCGTTCCTCTTTATTTTTTATTTCTTCTATTTGTTTTTTTGCATTTTCCATTATTTTAACTATTGGATCTTGTTTTTTTATTTCTATAATTTCAACTTCCTCTTTTTGATGAATTTTCTCATACTCCTGTTCTTTCTTGATTTTTAAAAAATTATTTTCCTTTTCTTCTCCTACAAGGGTGTGCCACGTTATAGGATCATTTATATTAACCTTAGCCATATTTTTTCCTCCTTTTATTTACTTCTATATATATTATATTATAAATTTAATAAAAAATAAAATAAGTTACTTTATGCAACTTATTTTATTAATGTGCGGAAGCACGTATATATTGCGTTCAACCGGTCTTCCGCTATTTTACATTAGGATACTAAATATTTATCTCCTAATATCATATCTAATGTAATATTGTCACGTTCTCAGTATGGAATACGAACTAAAGGAATATTATTTTTCTTTGCTCATTGATTTTTTTCTTGATCTCTTTTTTGCCTATCTTGTAAAGTATCATTAGTTTTTCATTTTCCTCATGTATCCATGTAGTGTTGAATTCCATCATACTCTACTAATCTAACAACTTGTTTATCTTGATTTAATATTGCAAAATCAAATCTATAAAATTTATTATCTATTTTATTTCTTAATTCTTCAAATGTTTGTTCTCTATTAAATAATATATTATTTTCTTTTAATAATTTTTCAATATTATTTTCTCCTATGGAAGAACGAATGCATCCACAAGAAAATGTATGTAATGAAGTTAAATTATTACTATCTATATCACATTCATTTCCACAATCGCACTTACAATGTCAAATTGCATTTTGGCTACTGTTACTTCTTCCTGTATGATATAAAGCAGTTAACATACCAAATTTTTTATTTGTTAAATCAATTCTTTGAGCTTTTCCTATTAATTTAGCTTTTTGACATCCGCACCCTTTATCTCTTCTTATATTTTCTGAGAATTTAACACAATATTCTCCACACACTTTACATAAACAATTTCATCTAGTAGAATATCCTTTTCCATTTGGAGCTCTACTTATAACCTTAAGATATTCTGTTTCAAATCCAGTATAATCATGAAAATTTGCAGGCGGTTTTCTTATTGGAACAAATACTTCTAATTCTTCTAATTTCATGTTTTATCCTCTCCTTCTAATAAATATGAAAAATTGATAGGGGTATATATCTATTTTTGCCCTATCAATTTATATTTTTTATTAAAAAACTTTTTTATACCTATCTGACATAAGAGTGTCATAACATATATCCCAACCGCTTTTATTATTTATTACAGCTTGAAATACTGTTGGTGAACATCCAGATACAAAACTTACTCCATCAATTTCCGCATTATCTAATATTAAGTTATTTCGTGCATTTACATTCCAATACACTAAACGAGGAAAATTAAGATTATATCTTGACCATTCTTCTCTTATTAATTCCATTTCTGTTTTCATTCTATGTTTATCATGCCAATGACTTCCACAGTCTATATTCATATCTGAAATTACAATTAATTGTTCAGGCATATCTTCCATTTTAACTGCCCCATTTTTATACATTTTTAATAGCATATCAAATACAGCAGTTAAATTAGTATCTTGGCATAAATTTTGTTTATATATTCTTGCAACTTTATCAACAAAGTCTATCCCTTCAATTTTTATTAATTGAGGTTTAGATGAAAAACTAATAAAATAATCCTTAAATGGTTCTCCTATCCTTTCTCCGCAATACATACCGAGAGATATCGCAACATCAATAGGTTTAACACTTGATCTATTATATCCCATAGTCATTGAACCAGACGTATCTACCACACACATTATTTTACAAGGTTTATCATTTAAGTAATCTTTTTGATTTCCGCCAATATTTATTTAATACTTCTCTCTCGGTATCGTCAATATTTATATTTTTGCACCAATCTAGTTTACTAGTTACTTTTCTAACTATATCGTATGGATAAAGCGTTCCTGCATTTACTCTAGTCTCTTTACTATTGATAAATTCGTTATATCTTTCCGCATCTCTTCTTGCAAAAGCATTTCTATAAATTAAACCTGCCTTACTTGGTATTTTTGCATATTGTATTTCTTCCCATTTACCCTCTGACATAAGTTTTTCAACAATACTTATTCTTGAACGTAAAGCTGATAAAATTTTACGGTATTCTTTATGAGATAAATTAAATGCTTCTCTTGTAATATTTGCTAATTTTTTTGTTTCTTTTGAACTTGCATTTTCTGATTTTAGCCATTTAGCTAAAAGAGATACTCCTTCATTGTTTCCTTCAATAAGAGATTTTCTATCTAATTCTAATTGAGTTTTCATAATTTCAAATGCCTTTTTTGCGACTTCTTTATCTGCATAAATAACAGAATATAAATCATCCCATCTACCGATACTCTGAAACGTTAGTTAGATTTCTCAATGCTATCTCAGGATATTCTTTTGCTAGCCATTTAAAACATATTCTAAAAAACCTTCTTTCGCCTTGCGCGTAAATGGATTATTTTCATATTCCCGCAGACTATCTCTTCACCTCTTAAATAAGAGGGCTCTCCACTTCGAATGGTGTTAATCTCCATCCTACATAATAGTCGTTACACTTCTTATATAAATTTTCATCTATAGCCATAAGCAATTTTATTAGTTCCAGCTGCGCGACCAAGTCATCCATGACTTACTCCCAAAGCTTTTTCTGCATCTCTAATCCCGTCATAAACTTGTATGACTTCTAAAGTTTCTTTATCTAATTGGGCAATTTTTATTTTTCTTTGAGCAGCATTAGCTCTTATCTTTTCTAATGCCTCTGCAGTATGATGTTTTCCATACATTGGGTTATTTTCTCCACAAAATCTGTTAATTAACTCTGGATGTTCAGCATAAGTTTTTTTATTACTCTCTGTGACTTTTTTTCTATATTCTTCATCTTTTCATAATTCTAACGTTCGTTGTCTAGCTTTTTCTCTCGCTTCTGGATGATTGATATAATAATTTTTGTTAGATTGTTGTCTTTTTTCTCTTTCTTCTATAGACTGAGATCTTGAATAACCTAAAGTTCCACTTCCTCCTTTGGTTATATTGTAACCATTTGGAACAGTGCAGTCATAATATTTAATTCAATATTGTTCTCGTTCATTTAGTAAGCTATTTTCAATTTGCTCAATCACTTCAAAATAAAAATTATCTAATCCATCAGATACCATCGCTCTATGTAAATAACTAACTCCTTTTTCTTGCTCAGGATGGTTAGCTAAATATTTGTGCTGAGAATATCTATCTGTAGGTCGTTCTTTTATTGTTTGACCAATGTAAATTTTATTATTTAATTTATTTGTAATTTTATAAATATATCCCATTTATAAAATTCACCTCCTCCTACTCATTCATGAAAAGTAGAAGTAATATAATATTAAAAATTGTCCAAAATTTATATAATTTAGCACGGTATTGCCTTATCTTTTTAAGACTTAGGTTCCCTTACTCATAATATAGTTTCCTATTTCTGAACCGTTAGCCGCGGTTATCGCGACACCCCTTTAACATGGGTTCAAAGAGTTTTTTATACTATATATCACTATATAGGGTGGCTAGGCAACGAGCTTACCACCACGAATATCCCTTAAATAAAATAAACATTTTAAAGCAAGTTCTTCATTTTCTTCAAGAGCATTCTTAAACAATAATATGCAATCTTCTTCACTACGATTGCGATAAGCGCCTCCTAATGCAAACATATCATATACCGCATCTAATGTTGATTTAAATGCTATTCCATTATTTTCTGTTAAAGTATAATTATATTCTCTTTTTAAACTATCTAAAAAAGTATTTTCCATATTTCCCTCCTTAATCTTTTTTCAAGATTTTTATTTTATATGAATTTATTATAACATTATTTTTTAAAATAGTCAATTCGGACAGATTTAATTAAGGCTAATTTTCTATTTTTTATATAGTTTTAGAAAAGGAGAGATGTAATTATGTTTTTACTTAGACAAGGCGGACGCGTTGATTATAACTATAAGGAATATTATTTAGATACAGAAGATGAATTAGGCTTAGTACCTGTTAGAGATTGTTGCCCAGGTAGTATTGCATATATTATTGAAAATGGAAAAGTTTATATGCTAAATAGCAAAAAACAATGGAAGGAGCAATAATATATGAATATAGTAGATATTAAATTAGCAAATAAGTTTGCTACAAAAGTAGCCGCAGGATTTAGTAAAGTTGAAGTAGATGGAATGAATATTAATTTTACTTTAAATGACGGTACTGAAACTACATTAACAGTTCCAACGCCTGCAGATGGAATATCTGTTGTTGATTTAGATGTTAATAATAATAAACATCTAATATGCACAATGTCAGATGGCACCACAGTAGATGCAGGTGAAGTTCCCTTTGTAACTCCACAAAGAGGAGTAGACTATTGAACTGAAGCTGATAAGGCGGCAATGAAAAAATATATAGACGAGTCTATGTCAAATGCTTTTTATGTTGAACTAGACAGCAAGAGTGACACTTTAATATTTAAAAGAATAGGTTCTGAATAAGACCTATTCTTTTTTTTTGCATAAAAAAATATGCGGAAACCGCTTCGTTAATTTATATCGGTTTCCGCATATATCGGACTTATTATAAAGTCTGTGGAAAGGGAATGAAAAATTTTACTAGACAAGAAGAATGTTTAGTTTGCTATCGTTAGAGTAATACTTCAACATTACCATAACAAGTATTACCTTCTACGTTTCTTTCAAGAAAATATTTGTTATTATTTACAAATAAAACAACTTACTGACCTAATATTGATTTTAATAGTGTTGCTGTTCTCTTGTCTATATATATTATATCAAAAAATTTTAATTTTGTCAAAATTTTTTCTTTATACCATATCTCTTTTATCTAATAATATTAAAGATAATTCATTGGATTAACGAATTGTCCATTAACCTTAATTTCTCAATGTAAGTGAGGTCCTGTGCTATTACCTGTTGAACCAGAGTAGGCTATTATATCATGACAATTAACATAATCTCCTACCATACAAGCATAACTACTCAAATGAGCATAACAGCTTTCTGTTCCGTCATTATGTTGTATTCTAACATAATTTCCATAAGTCCCACACCAAGAGGCATATACTATTCTTCCAGCTTTTCATGCGTGAACAGGAGTTCCTGATGGTGTAGCAATATCTAATCCAGTATGGAATTCTCCTCCTCTTCATCCAAAAGGTGAACTAAAACAAGTATAACTGTCAAGCGGGAATTGGTAATTACCATTACTATAATAATCGTTGCTCCTTGCTTCATTAATATTGTTATTTCTTGATGTTATATTATTATTTTGAATTACTCTTGTTTCTTCTCTTTTCTCTGCCTCTAGTCTTTTTTGTTCTTGTGCTTTTAATCAAGCTTCCTCTGCTTCTTTTTTCTTTCGAGCTTCTTCTTCTATTCTTCGTTGTTCTGCGGCAGCTGCTTCCTTAGCTTCACGCTCTATTCTGTATTCCTCTATCTTATCATTAAGAATTTTCTCTTCTGTAATTTCATTCATGTCTACAATATCTCCGCAAGTAGAAACAACAATTTCATTATTGTAAGTTTTTAAACTATTTATAAAATTATTACAACTATCTTCGGATTTAAAATAATAAATACCATCATTATCTATTGATAATTTCGTTGCTAGGACAGTAACAACTAAATTATCTTTTATTTTTTGATAAAGTTGCTCATCACTAACTTTTCCATCTATTACATCTTGTAAATCATAGCCTACTTCATCTTTGAAAGTAGTTGAATGAATATAATATCCATTTTCTCCTAATTCGTCTAAATATTGTTCTAAAATTCTACTAAATTGGCAATCTTTTTGTGATATTTCAAATACCGCCACATCATTTTTGCCTTCTGTTGCTCCGTTTACAAAAAAAAGTTGTGTGCTTGTAAATAGCATCATAAAGCAAATTAAAAAAGCCATTGTTTTTATTAATACCCTTCGCCCGACTAGTCGGGCGAGAGATATTGTTTCCCTTTTTTTCATATTTACTCTCCTTATTTTAATTATTTTTTTAAATATTAAGAGATAAAGAAATATGGTTTTAAACTATTTTTTCTAATACTAATCTTGTATTTCTTTGTAAAAATTTCTTTAATTCCTTATAAGACTTTAAAGATAATCTATATAAGTTACCCTTTCCAAGTCCTATATATCTAACATCTTTTCTAAAAGAGAATGAATCAATATCACCCATTGAAGCTATCTCTATTTCATCACAACCCTTAGAGTTAATAGGTATTTCTTCTCCTTTAATAATTTTACTAATTACTTGAACTTTCATATTTTTGTTCCTCCCTTTCTTAAAAAAATTTTAGTAGATGTTGATAGATTCGAACTATCAAAAACTTATTTTATAAGTTGCTTTAACCATTCAGCCAAACATCTATATATGAGTGGAATCCCTTGTCTCCTTTTTATTTTTGTTCAGTAGGTGATAAGATTCCATGATAACCTACTTAGTTTAGCTAAGATTTTAATTCTCCTCTCCTAAAAGATAATCTTCAACTCTTAGTTTGGATTAAAGCAGTGCTAAACCACTGTTCTTTTGGAGTCGATACTGAGAATTGAACTCAGAACTCTGGGTCGGAAGCACAGAATTTTACCATTAAACTATATCGACATTAATTATATCTATTCCCATACAGCTTTTGGGTAGGCGCTAATTATGATGACATCTAACTTTCTAATAAACCTCTCATCTTTTAAATTAAGCTCAAGCTGTTGTGCTTATATAGATATTTATATAAAATGCGGTAGGGCGACGTATCCTACATCTCTTTTAAGACCATTTCTGGCGTGATAGCTGCCTTTCTATCCTCGCATTTTTTTTATAAACTAAAATAATTCACCGAAACTGCTTCTATATTTTTATATTCTTCTTTTAATTCTTTTTCTCTTATTTTTGCAATCTCTCTATCAGATACGGTTTCTGTATACAATATCTTATATTCTATTGGATTACCTATAAAAACACTGCCTTGAGATACTACTAATTTTTGTTTAGTAGGATTCTTTTTAATCATTTCTTTTTTTACATCTTTATCTTTCTTCATTTCCCATTCTCCCTTCTTTTTAAACTCTATGATCAAACTTCCACATAACGCTTTTATTTATATATACTTATTGTTTTCAGTGCAGTAACTACATATATAAGCCTTGATCTAAAACTCTTAAACTTTCAAGGATTAGTTTTTTTACAGATTTTTCCGATATAGAGCGCCTCATCGGAAGAGTGGTGTTATCAAATCTTCTTATATAGATTTTTCACCGAACCGCTCTATTACTCTGAGAGAAATACATTATTATCCAATATATAACCAATTTTCATTAAATTTATTAACAGAAGGATAAGAAATTATACTCAATTTTCTTTCTTCATTAATAATATAGATAATAAAACAATTATTCTTTATTCCAAACTGTAATATTTCATAATCACTGTTTTCATTAATTCCGTACAATTCAGAAGTCTTTCCAATAAATTTGAATTTCATTTTTACCCTCCTGTTATATTTATATTATATCAAAATTTTTATTAAAAATCAATTTTAATCCTTATAAAGTGGATATTTTTTACATATATCTTTAATCTCCAATAATAACTGTTCTTTTATTAAAGAAAACTCTATATCATCACTATCAATACAAATATGTATTATATCTGCTATTTTTATCATATCGTGAGTATTTAAACCTCTTGATGTAACTGCTGCTGTCCCTAATCTCAGCCCAGACGTAATAGTTTTTTTCTCGGTATCAAAAGGAATAGCATTTTTATTTGATATAATCCCCACCTCTTCCAATCTTGATTCCAGGTCTTTTCCAGTAATTCCGCTACCACGCAAATCTAACAATAGTAAATGATTATCTGTTCCTTGCGTCAATACGTTACATCCCCAATATTTTAGTTCTTCTGCTAATGTTTTTGTATTTTCAATGACTTTTTTCATATAATCTTTAAATTCTGGTTTTAAAGCCTCTCCAAAACATACTGCTTTTGCGGCAATAATATTCTGAAGCGGTCCACCTTGAGTCGCTGGAAATACTGCGGAATTGATTTTTTTAGTTAAACTTTCGTCATTCCAAAGAATAATCCCTCCGCCTTGGACCTCTAAGTGTCTTATGCGTGGTTGATGTTACTACATCTGCATAAGGAATTGGTGATTGATGTAATCCTGTTGCAACTAATCCTGCTATATGAGCTATATCCGCTACAAAATATATATGTTTTCTTTCTAAGAGTCCAGGAATATCTCCATCATACCAATCATTATCTGACAAAATCTCATTATCAATTCTTTTTTGAGCCTTGTCTATAACTTCTCTTATTTTTTTAAAGTTAATTTCTCTTGAATATGCACTTGCTCCTGCAATAAAAATTTTTGGTTTATTTTTAACTATTAAATCTTCAAGAGCGTCATAATCTATTCTATATGTTTCTGGGTCAACTTCATATTGAATTGATTTAAAATATTTTCCACTAAGTGTAGGTTTAGCGCCATGGCTCAAATGCCCGTCCGCTATTCAAACTCATACCCATTATAGTATCTCCTGCTTCTGCAAGAGCAAATTGAACAGCTATGTTAGCAGACGTTCCTGAGTGAGGCTGAACATTAGCATATTTACAATTAAATAATGCACAAGCTCTATCAATAGCAAGTTGTTCTGTTTTATCTATTGTGCGGCAACCACCATAATATCTCTTACCGCGGATACCCTTCGCTATATTTTAAAGTATGATATGAAGCTTGAGCTTCTAATACTGATTCACTTGGTTCATTTTCACTTGCTATCATCTCTAAACAATTGTTTTGACGATCATATTCCTCCATAACTAAGTTATAAATTTCTAAATCTGTGTTTTTTAAATGACTGAAATTAATCATTTTCTTTTCCCCTTTCTTTATCTATTTCTTTTAAAGCTAATAAAACAAAAGAAATACAATCTTTGCAATCTTCTATTTTATTTCTTTGTTCACAAAAAATTTTAGAACATTTTCTACAACAACTAGTTTGCATTTTTATTTCTCCTTTTCTATAAAAAAATTATTTTATCTATTTATTAAATATCTTTTTATCTATAAAGAAGAATATACAACCTCCAATTAAATTTAATATTATTGTATTTCAAAAAACTCCCAAATGCAGAAATTTTAAACATAAATATAATATTTTGTCTTTCTCTTCCTATATTATTACAACTCACTTTTTTAATATTTTTAGCAAAAACTACTTTGGATTAAAACAACTGAATCTCCGACTTCTATCCAATCTCTGTTTAAATAGCCATCATGTAAATCATTTCCTTCAATCCAATCATTATAATTTATATAACAATTAAATATATCTTCATCATAATATAAATCATCTCTATACTTATTTATTATATAGTTATCCATAATAGATATAAAATTTTCTTCAAGAAAAGTATATAGATTTATTTTTTCTTTTTCTATTTTTGTAATTCTATAAGTATCAAAAATTTCATCAACTTCTTCTGGACTGTTATTTTCAATAATTGTTGAAAGAAAATCAAAGAAAAATACTTTTTTTGTTTTTTCAATTTCATCTTTAGACAATAGAGTTAAATCATATTTATTAATATAAAATTCTCCATCTTTAAGTTTTTTAAATTCTTCATTTGTAATTACATTAGTATCTGTATATAAATCCATTCCCATAATATCAAATTTCCTTTCTAAAAAGATGCGGATTGAGAGACTCGAACTCCCGACCTTCTGGCTTATAACCAGATACTCTTCCAACTGAGCTAAATCCTCATATAAAGTAACTACCCTATCTCCCGACGTCAAAAGATAGTTCACGCACTGATAGTCGAGTGCTCAGCTACTTGATGGACTAGCCTCCAGCCCTATACACTTTCCCATTTACTTTTTATACTTACGATTATAAAAAGAAGCTGTATACACTTAAATGGTGCTCCGAGATAGATTTGCACTACCGACACGGGGATTTTCAGTCCCCTGCTCTACTACCTGAGCTATCGAAGCATATAAGTTGGCTGGTCTGGAGCAGACTAATCATTAATCCCAGCTTATTTACCTACTCATAGTAGCACCAACTATTATATTTTATATGGTGCTTGATGAAAGATTCGAACTTTCAAACACTTGATTTTAAATCAAGCGGCTATGCCAATTCGCCTAATCAAGCATATAAAGTAGAATAAGAAAATTAAACCCTTAACTCAGATGCTACAAAACTACGTACTAACTATTACACTAATTCCACTATATCTTTAACAGCATTATTGATATGAGTAATATCATCAAACATACCACAAATATATTTTTCATATAGATTATAATAACATATTTTTAAATATAATTTATCCATTTTCTTTTCATAGACCTTTTCAAGAGGCAAAATATTATAATTAGGTTTTAAGTTAACTATTTTTTCCCATACAGAGTTCATTGTTCTAATATTTCTTTTTGTCATCTCTTGTCTTATGTAATAAGCATAAGAAATAAAATTATCATAATCATAATCTAATATAAAATTTACCAAAACATGATTTGGAGTTCCATTTTTTTGAATTGCTCCTGCGATACTAGACAATTCTCTCCATTGCGCTTGTAAATGCATATTTGGTAATACTGAAATAAGTTTACAATGCCATAGCCTCATATTATTCACTCCTTTAAAAAAAATATATATAATTATTATCGTGGTGGGCTACCTAGAATTGAACTAGGATAGCACGATTAAAAATAATGTATTCTACCATTGAATTAGTAGCTCATAAATAATTTATCTTTTTATATATTTATTATATATTAAATTATTTAAAAAATCAATAAAAATTTTATATGGCGCGAATGGAAAGATTCGAACTTTCGAACCGATATTCTCGGTTAATGTCTTAGCGGGACATCGCTTTAGACCTCTCAGCCACATCCGCGTATTACCACCAAAGATGGTTATAATATTTTATAAATAATCTCATACCATAATTAATTTTCTTTTGTTTATTTTTGCTAACAGTCCATTCATTGTTTGTTGTTATTTGAAGTTTAAATGCTTCTATCATTTTATCAATAATACTTTTCCATTGTTCAAAAGTCATAGAACTAGGATGACCTTTTAAACAATTATCGCGGAAATAGCACAATTGAGAATATATATACATACTTAAAGTAACATCAAGATTAAAAGTTTCTGCATTGATAAATCCATCTTCATCTGGTATATATCTTTTATCTTCTTTTTTTCTCTCTCCTTCAAATAACCAACAATTATCATCTATACCTAACTCTTTTAAATATTTATTCAATTTAATCATATAAATCACTCCCTTTTTATAGAAAAATACACCTAGCGATTTTGTTTGTTTATCTCGAGTAAACACAAACAAAATTAATAACATGCTTTGTGTCCCATTTTAAACATATTCTACTAGGTGCTCACGAACATAGCTCGATACTATCGGATGACTTCGTGTATAAACAGAGGAACAAGAAAGGGGGTATTAGAATATAATCTAATTATATATAATTCCTCTGCTTATACATAAAGTCATCTCTCTATAAAAATTCTTTGAAAATAAAATTATTTGATAGGATTTTTGCATACCTATAAGTCTTTTCAAAATAATCACACGTTCAGCCACAAAAGATAGAGACCAATACTCTATAAACTTAGCATAGATTGGAGGTCAACAGATAATTCTGTCATTTGTTATCAAATCTGTTGTATTATGGTTTTCTTATATGCCCATGTGCCACATTGTTATAATTAGTTTTACCTAATATCAACCACAAGTGCTGACTTCTCATTATTACTATGTCTGGCAAATCATAGCTGAGCTAGCACCCAATCGCACACGACTTTCCTTATCCTCATTATATTTTTACCTACCCACTTAGATATAACAATCTTTTAATCCTTTTTTCATAGGCTATGGTCATAGTCACTTACAGCGTCTACTGTTATTAGTGTATACGAAAAACTTTCGTAGAAATACATCTTCCAGCGTATTTCAATAATATAATGAATAAGTATAAAGCTACTATGCACTAGAACGTTGGCCGACGAACTAGTATTTCCGCATAGGAAAGATTGATTACTTTCAACATATAAGGTTCTTCTTTTTCATGTATCATAACGGATTTATGCTAGTTACCTATTGCTTTCTTATTTCAACCGCCAAGGTATTGCCACGTAATTTGTTTAGGACGCGACTCCCACATAATTACTTAACCTCGAAATCAATAGTGCTTTATGTTTATTATTCCGACAGCAACTCTCCCTCGTATTTCCATACTACTGACCATTCTTTTGAAATGGTGTAAGAGTCCACTCTTAGAACGAAACCTATTCTTATTTGAGTTACAAATAATTTTATTTTCAAAGAACTTTTATAATAATATTATATTATAATTTTTTTAAAAAGTCAATTTTTTCATATCTAACCCACATTCAATTAATTCTTTTAATAATTCTTCAGAAGTGATATTCTGAAATTCCTTGTTTAAAAAATTTTGTAATTCTTTCTTATTCAAGTCAAAGATATTCATAATATACCTCCAATAATAATTATATTGCTGACTTTTGTGCTGCGGGAACAGCTTCCGCAATTTACATTTATTACCACATCTGGTCTGGATAATAACCTGATAACACCCCATTCCCAGAGTTTCATCGCTTTTGGCGAAGTCTACAATTAAGTAGCTGGGGGTTTGTGGATTTCGGTAAGCCCACTGGTCTGAGCCTGTAAATACACCGACTGATTATCCTCAACTGCTATCAACTCCATTTCCTAACCATTACTATTAGGCTCGGCCGATAGATACACATTTTATAACAAACTTAATTTATATTTTTTAAAAAATCTTCAAATTTATTAACTTTTACTTTATATTGTTCATATTTAGGACCCACATTAATACTTCCTGTAGCGGTAATTATATTAGATGGAATTAAATATAACTCTTCTCCAGCTGTATATACAAAAATATAATCACAACTTTGATTATCAAAGGGTCTTATCTTATTATTTCCACTACTACCGCCAGTATTTCTTAGTTGTACTGAATAACTAACTCCATTTTCTGTATAACGACTTGTTTTTACAGAAATTCTTTCTAGCTTTCCATTAAAATCAGCAATTAAATCATATTTTTGAGTATCGTTTAATGGAATTGCTATCGGAATACTTTTACTTGTAAAATATTCTATTGCTTTACCTAATCCTAAATTTCCTTGTAAACTTTGATACATTTTGTTGTCCTTTCTGTTGTTCTTAAAAAATTTTTTCGGGAAGTGGAACAACTCACTTATCAATTAGTTAATTACTCTAATCTATCCCATGTGGCGCCGTGCCAGAGATTCGAACTCTGAAGTCCTTTTGAACCAACTGCTTTCAAGGCAGCTCCCTCACCAATTCGGATACACGGCATATAAAAATACAAACCCATAGCAAACTTTTATATTCTCAACTATTTCTGAAGGACGAATGTATCATTAAAATTTACCTTGCCCAAGGCAACCACTACGGGGAAAGAGACTAGACATCACTGCCACACTTCGTATAGCCTTTTATATGCTATATACCTCTTTTTATAAAACTTCCAAGTTTCTTAGTTAAAAACATCTCTCGCCACGTGAAGGCGAACTTGATTCGAGAGACGCAGGGGCTGTAGGACTTGAACCCACACCCACGATTTTGGAGATCGTTACCCTGGTTTTGCCTACCACTATAGTTTTCACTACCCATCGGATACTATGGTTTGTGGTCTGGAATACATCTTCACCATATTATTTCTAACTTAGGTGTGCGATTATCTACTCTCTACGGGCTAGAATATTATTCTATTCCCTCGGTGTTACCAGCTAAGGTTTCACCGATATCATCGCATCCATTCAAATTGTTTCCAACTTGAAGCTCCATTTGAGTAAAGTTATTTTTATAAGGCTCTAAAGCTTTAAGTCCTATACTACTTGCATATTGAGAACTAAAACTAATTGGAACAATATAAATATCTTCTGTTTCAATATCTACTCCAACAAAAAAGTCTATTTCGTTTGAAGTATAATGATGAACTTTATATTCTCCTTGATTATGACCAATTTTTCTTACAGGCAAATGTTTTCTATTATCTCGCTTATCCTTTTGTAAAGTTTTAATTTGCATCTTAATTAAATAATCATTTTTAGAAATAATGCAATCCACTTTAGTATCTTCTAAAATTGGTAAATATATATCTCAATTGCGTTTTAATAATTCTTTTTCTAAAATATTATATCCTAGTTTGCCTTTCTTAATTGTATCCATAACTTTACTCCTTCTTTAAAGACCAGTGTGCTACCATTACACTAAGCCCCTATAATTAAATTATTTACTTTATATATACATTATATTATAAAATTTTATAATAATCAAATTATTTCTAATAATCACATTTATCACAAAAAGCAGTTAACATAAAATATCCTACCTCTCTTCTCTTTCTAATTCTAACTTTTTTTGGTTTCTTTCAAAATCTTGAATATACTTAACAAATTCCTCAATAACGCTTATTTCTAATTTTCTTTCATTATCAGATACCATACTTTTATTTTTATTTACAACAGTATCTGCTTGACCTTTTAGTGAATTAAGTAATCTCTTTTTAGTAAAAAATATATATTCTTCTTTTTTCATTCATAACCCTCCCATTAAAAATATCTACAAGACACTATTATTTTCCGCAAAAATTTAAAAAATGCTGTATGTGTCTTCTTATATATACATTTTATTATAAATATTTATAATAATCAAATATGTATATAAAAGAGCTATGCTTAATTACACCAAACCTGCTCTAGAAAGAAGGAAGCATTTTATTTTTATAGAGAATAAAATGAAAAACTCTTTATCCAAATAAAAGAAATAATTAACATTTTTACTGGTGTTAGACCTAGGAATTGAACCTAGACTCTCTCGATTATCTATATTAATTTTCATTCATCATCTGAATAAGCGTTTATTTCTCTTTTAGTTCTTGGTAAATTATATCTATCACATCATTTTCTAATAGAATTGTCAGTAATATCAAATTTTTTTCCTATCTGAGTAAAAGGTAATGTCCTAATTAATTCTTTTAACTCGTCTCTGCTTGGTCTATCTGATACTTTTCTACGCATTAAAGCTTGACATTCTGGACATCTTTCTGATCCTCTCCATATTTCTTTTCCACAATCTTTACAATAAAAAATTTGTCTTTTTTTAACTTGTTCAATAGTTTTTTCAATTTCATTAGCCTTTTTCTCATCATAACAAGATATTCCATTAATATCTAATAATCCTGCATGTATTTCTCTGTGACAATTAGCACAAACTAATATACACTTTTTTACTTCTTCTTTAGCTTTTGAAAAACTAATATTACTTTTTTGACATAAAGAAAAATCTTTTTTAGAAGGATCTATATGATGAAATTCTAAAGCATTATTAGTTTTATTATATCCACAAATACAACACTTATCTCCCATAATATAAACTAATCTATCTTTTAATCTTTGTCTATAATCTTTTACATTTTGATACGACATATTTTTACACTCCTTTTAAATTATTCTTATTATAATATAAAAATATATTGCACCTTATTTTTGAACTTTGTCCTAAAAAATGAAAATTTTATATAATTGGTTGAGAGACCGAGACTCGAACTCAGAATACCATCTTATCAGGATGGCGTAATAACCTTTTTACTATCCCTCAATATAGAGTGCTTTAGCCAATTAAGCTAGCCCAACATATCATATGGTGGAGATAAGCGGAATCGAACCGCTGTATAAACTACTTTCTAAAATAATCCCTACAAGTTTAGTTTATTTTAATTTTACAACCTTATATACTATAACAAACAAAATCTATAAAGCGTTTCTATTATGATGGATACTTAAAATTTTTCTAAGATTATTATAATTTTAATTTTATTCAAACAACTAAGCAATTATTTTTTGTAACCGTTTTTAAAGTTCCCAGATTACTTTAACTACTTGCAATTATTTTATTAAATAATTTATCGAAACCAAATATATCCCCATAAATAAAATTGCGGCAGTCAGTCAATAAACTATTAATCTAAATTAAAGATGCAAATACCAGCTGCCGCATATCACATATAATAGGAAGGTTTTTGTGATAATAGGTAGTTATAAGCAAAATACTTATAACTTTGGCTGGTTAGGAGAGACTTGAACTCCCGACATCCAAGTTACTTTACTACATTATTTTCATATTGTAGTCTGGACTTTCTCTTAATCATATCTATTTAGACTTAGATTCATCGTATAAAGTCTCTACACATAAAATCTTATCAATTAAATAATCTTCTTCAAATCTAATTCCTATTATTTGACCATTTTTAGGTTTTTCGTAACGAACTGTTATTGCAGTATTAGGAACTTCATCTACTTTAAACAATAAAATACATTTTCTTTCAATATTATAACAAGCAAAATAATCAATTTCATCAGGTGTATAAATATGCTTAACTCCATTTTTTCTATGCTGTGTAGATGAAGTTATATCAAATATCATCTTTCCATTTTCTGCTTTTATAGAGGTTTTTATTTGTATTTTTTGTAACTTCCCTCCAAATTCAGCAATTAAATCTGCTTTCTCATTATCTCCAAATGGAATATAAACTGGAACTCCTAATTCTACAAATTTAGCTAATACTTTTGCTTCTCCAATATTTCCAATATTTTTTGTATTCATTATTTCTCCTTTTATAAGATTTCTTGCTCGGGATTAGCATATATTTCTACTTAGCTTTCCCCGAATTAGCGATGTTTTCACTTATAAATTTCTTTATAAGGCTGCTAACTTTTTACAGCTTGGCGCTACTACCAACTGAGCTACTAACCAATATATAACAAGACACTTTTCAAAATAACTGGCACTCTATCCAATTGAGCTATTTCCGTGAGGAAAATAGGACTTGAACCTATAACTTCCAGCTTCCTACATACTATTTAAAATGCTGTATGTGTCTTATTAACTTTTTCTATATTTATTATATTATATTTTTTTATAAAAATCAAATATTTTTTAATTTATAAAATTAATGGCTCCGCGGATAGCTTCGAACTACCAAAAATTCTTGCTTCAAAGACAAGTGACTTTACCATTTTGTCTACGCGGGAATATACTTCTCTAACATAGAATTCTCAAAAAATCAAAAAATATTTTCTTACCAATTATATCCTACCTATTAGATGAATACCGAATTTTATTTTGTATTGTATCTATATTTTATAATATATTCATTCTTATTAAATTTATAGTGATTATTATATATATCTATTATTTCTATAAAATCCTTGTCTTCCTCTACCACTTCTTGAATATAATATCTGAAGCCATGATCTGGTGCTATAATTTGAATAGGGTAATTATTGTTTTCACAATAGATATTATGACAAATAGTAGTGCATAAAACACTAGTAAGAAATACCGTAGTTGCAATATTAATAATTAAAATTACAATTAAAATAGTTCTCTTTTTCATAATTATTTTTATCCCCCTCATCTATATTGGCATTTTTAGTTTTTTTATTATTTCTACTTTTGCAATCCACTCTTTCACAGGAAAAGTGATATATTTTCCTCCAAAAATGGCAACATCATCTATTTTTAAATTATTAACAATATTATTTATAATAAATTGTTTATCTTTATCAATAGAATGATTATCACTTTCACCCATCTTTTTTGTTTGAGTGTATTTTATTTCATATATTTTATCATTAAGAATTATTAAATCAAAAATACCATTGCCTTCTAAAGAATATTTAATTTTAAATGTTGGAAACACCTTTGCTAACATTGCTTCAAAGAATTGTCGCGTCTCCCAGAAATAATCTATTTTATTATTCATTTTTATACCCTCTTTCTTATTTATTTTCTATATTTATTATATAATATTTTTTTAAATAAATCAAAAGTAAGAAAAAAAGGCATGTAATTTATTTTAATACATTATTAGTTTCTTCTTTTTTAGAATACTTATAGAGCAAACCGCGTAAAGGTTAATGTATACTTGCTCTTACTGGCTTATAAAGAGTCCCAGCTTCTTTATTATGTTATTTATATTAGTTTTTAAGTAACAATATTTTTCTTTTTCTTACGTTGGGGATAAACTATAACCTGTCTACGGAGATTTCTTTGCTATTTTGTGGTAAGACTGCCAAACTCTCTGAGGCATTAACCATTTTATATTTAATGTTTTATATTAAAAATATATGGTTGCGGGCGTGAGATTCGAACTCCGTCTGAGGATTATGAGCCCTCGGTCCTACCATTAGACGACCCCCGCGATATATAAATGCCGTAACCCCGTGTTTATTTTTATAAGGTGCTTTCTGCACTCGGCTCTGACCAACCACCTTATATTTATTTATTAAAATTTTGTAATTCTTCTTTAGCAATTTTGTCCTTATTTTTGTTTTTGTTAGTTCTATTTCCCTCACACCAAGGACATCCACCATGATTTCTACAAGTTTTATCTACTGATTTACAATAATTTCTCTTATATTTATACTCTTTTCTATGTTCTTTACCACTTCTTATACTCTTTTCTAAACCCATAAATAACCATCACTTTCTAAATAGGATTGGAGCCACTTCCCAGAAGTGCGCTGGGGATCGCGGATTTGCAGTCCGTTGCCTTAACTAACTTGGCTAAAGTGGCATACTTTGTTTTGGTCATGAGTGCATAATAAACAAGATGTCAAGATTAAAAAACAATATGTTTTTATATTTATAATATTTCTATATTTTTACTTTCTTTTTTTATTTCCTTTTTCTTTGTAGGAATTGTTATATAAAGCAAGCCATTTCTAGCACTAGCTTTAATTCCAGTTAAATCTAATTGAGTATCATCAAGAGCGAATCTAGAATCAACCGAATATTCTTTACCTGTAATTACATCTTTTGTCTTACCTTTAATTAAGATAAAATCTGTTCCATTTTCACTTTCATTTGTAATTTTAAGGTCTTTTTTATCAATACCTAGGATATTGTGAGTAATAAGAACCTCTTTTTCCCCATTTTTTATAGAATAAGGATGCATATCCTTTTCATCTCTATTGAATTTGTAAGATTTTTTATCCCAATCAAAAGCAGGGTAAAATAAATCTTCTATCATATTATTAAAATCATTATTAGACATACTAAAATCCTCCTTTAAATAAAACATCTTGACATCTTTGTTTATAATAATATTATACTAAAATTTTTATAAAAAATCAACTTACGCCCCAATATTCTCAATATTTAATATATTATAGTTTTCTTTTATATAATCGAAATCTTTTTGTTCTTGTATTGGAGCTAAATGTATATCATTATACTCATCTATGTATTTTACCCAACAATAAATTATTTTATCTTTTTTATTATCTTCCATAATACCCTCCTAACCTTTTACAAAAATATTATATAATTATTTTATAAAAAAATCAACTATAAAAATTTATATTAAAAACTATAATCCAAACGCTTTCATTAATCTTTCTACATTATCTTTTTCTTCTGCGGTTGGTTGGACTATTGTTTGTTGATTAGCAACAGTCGAAGTTATTTGAACTGACTGTTCTCCTAACTCTACTGCATCCTCTCCTGAATATACATTTTCTTTTGCTGCGGTAAGTGTTACTTTTATTTGAATTACTTCAGAGTCTTCCTTTCCTTGTATTCTAATCTCTTTTCCCCCATTATATAAGAAAGATCCAGGAAACACCTCTAATATTTTCTTAGCAATCTCTTCCTTTAATTTACTACCTCTTGCCATTTAACATTCTCCTTTCTTTATTATATTTATATATTTATATAAACAATAGTAAATAGGTAATTATTATTTATCTTTTTCTTTTGTAGATACTATAAGTTTACTTTTCTTTAGAGAATCAGATAATTTTTCTATATCTTCACATCTGCGGCAGATATCTCCTTTTAAACATTTTTTTCCACATCTAATTCGCATCTCCGCAAATCTTGGAATGATATATTTATTATCTATATCCGAATCAAAATCTAATATAATCTCATCTAATCTACCATACCATTTCTTCTTTTCACTATAAATAGTATAATATATATCAATTTGTTTGTCAACATTATAAAATTCAACAACATCTATATAAGCACTATATATATCTATATCCTCTGGTCTAATAAAAAACTTCTTTAAGGGATTTGTATCACTCCACTTTGATTGAGCTATATTTGGAAACACTCTTGATTGAACGTTATATTTTTTTATAATGTTTGATATTTTATCAATTTCAAATCCTAAATCTTCTACAATATAAACATCTGTTACACCTAATTCAAGTATTCCGATAAGAACATCCCAATTATTTATTTGCATATCTAGGAAGAATTTAAAATTAGGTTTACTTTTCTTAATAATATCTAAATAATGAGCTGTATTAAATTTTATATATATATTATTGTATTTTTGACATAACTCATATAAAAAACTAAAATTAATATTTTCTTCATTAACATATATATTAATTCTCTTATCTTTATATAATTCTAAAAATTCTAATAAAGTATTATCTTTACTGTTATATAATATATTTCATTCATCTGCCTTTTGAATAGATTTCGAATATTGTGTATCTTTATTATAATTTAAACAATATTTCATTTTAATTATTCTCCTCCTTTTCTAAAAAAATTATATCAAAAAAATTTTAATCAGTCAAATAAGTAAGAATAATACTAGGTTTGATTTATTTATAACCTATTTTATTTACTTTTATAAATAAGTCTTCTTTAAAAATATTATAATACTTTTTTTATGAAAAGTCAATAAAGAATCTTATTGACTTTTCATAAAAAAAGTATTATAATATTTTTAAAGATTTAAAATAACACGCGCGTATTTATAAATAGGAAGAAAATTGATAAACGAAAAATTTATCGAGAGTTTTTAAAGCATCTCTCACATAAAGAAGAAAGGATATGTTTAAATGAAAGAATTTCTACAAGAAGAATATAAAAAATTTTGTAATCAATATGGAGAAGATAGAATATTATGAGTAGCGGTAACACCTGATTATGCAGAGGTATCTTTTACAGCTCAAATTGATAAAGAATCAACCGCATGTTATTTACCGACAGAAGAAGAATTATATAACATAAATACATACAATGATAAAATAATAGATATTCGTTCTCTTGTAAACAAGAGTATTAATGAAGGGGTTTTGTTATTTAATTCAATATTATCTCCATATAAAATAATCAATCCTAAATATAAAAACTATATTAATGATGAATTCTTTACTTATTTAAAAATAGCTATTTTAGATAATGATGATTTGATTATTAATAAAATTAAAAATATAATAAAAAATATAATACAGATTAATATGAATAATATTTCTCAAGAGCAAGAGATAATAAATATATTAACTAAAACTGAATTAAAAGTATTATCTTTAATAATACAAGATTTTAACGGGTTAAATGAAGGAAATATTAAGGTTAGTCAAGCAACGGAGCATTATAAAATATCCACTTCTGTGTTTAGAACTTTATTTTATAAATTAAAAGAATATGGTGTTGCGGAAATAGATAGCCGTGGTGTAAAAGGAACTCATATAATTTTTAGAAATATATCTACACTAAAAAACTTACTTGATAAATAAAATAATTTTTTATAAAATTAAGTTATGAAAAAGAAAAGGAGGGTTTTAAATGAGGGATGTAAATAGAATTGATGACTTTTGTAATAAATTGGCAGAATATTGGAAGAAGACGCCAGACATGAGATTTGGGCAGTTAATTATTAACATATTTAGCGTTTGTGAAAAAGATCCTTGGTTTTATGAAGAGGATGAAATGTTAGAGTTATTTGAAGATTTTTTTAAAAAAGAAAAAGAAGGAGGAAAATAGTTATGGGATTATTAGACAATTTAGAAGATTTAGAATATTGACGTCCAATAAAAAATTTTGAAAATAGTTATTTAGTTTCTAGAAATGGAGAAATATATAGTAAATATGTTAAAAGATTGTTAAAATTCGATAAAACAAAAGATAATTATTTTTCAATAAAATTACAAAAAAATGGAAATAGTATTCATACACTTGTTCATAAACTTGTTGCTGAATCTTTTTTACCCTTACCAAATTCAAATAATATATATGAAGTAGACCATATTGATAATAATAGACAAAATAATTGTGTTGAAAATTTACGCTGAGTAACACATAAAGAAAATTTAGAAAAATCCTTTTTATTAAAAAATCAAAGGAGAAATAAAAAAATTGTAGTGCAATATAATTTAAACGGAAATATAATAAAAACATATCCAAGTGTGAATGAAGCTTTTAGGCAAACTGGGATTAGACATATTAGTGAATGTGCTTTAGAAAAACGAAAAACCGCAGGAGGATATAAATGAAAATATTTAAACGGAAGGAGTGATGACTTATCGGATTAGATAATGGAATTATAATAAAGAAGATGACAAAAGAACAAATAGAATCAATACCATCATTTTTAAACATAGATAAAACAAATGCTAATAGTATTGGAGTAACTTATTGGAGAAAATGCTGGGGAATCAGAAGTGAAATAATATTTGCATTAAACATGGATACTGATGCATCAGTAAAGAAATTAAATAGAGATGATATTCATGAGATTATAAAAATACTTTATGACTTTTTATCAGAAGAAACTTGGGAAGAGTCTGGTGACTCTATTTGGGAGTATTATGAGATAAAAGAGAACCTTGTTAAAGATATAATGAATTTATCATGGCTTTATGATTTTATGAGAGATAATGATAATATTGAAGTTGAATTTTATGATAGTTATTAATAGAAAGGGGAAATGTATATGATAAATAAAGAAACTGGTACGAGAGAGCTTGCATATGTTGTAAAGATAAATGCTATTGAACCAATTGAAGGGTCTGATAATTGCGAAGCAGCGGTAGTTGGTGGTTGGAAGATAATGACTAGAAAAGGAACTTTTAAACCTGGTGATTATGCAGTATATTTTGAAATTGACTCAAAAGTTCCAGAGAAACCTGAGTTTGAGTTTTTAGCAAAAAAGCATTATAAAGTTAAAACTCAAAAATATACATTTGGAGGAAAAGGCAATTTTATCTCACAAGGTTTATTAATGTCATTTAATGATTGGGAAAATAAAGGAGGTATTCCTGCTTGGCTAGCCGAGTTAAATATTAGAGCTAATTCTGGAGTTGATATTGCAGGAACTTTTTTAACCGAAGCTCTTGAAGTAAAATACTCAGTAGTAGAAGATAATAAAAGAAAATCTAATGTTGATAAGTATAAAAGAATGGCACAAAGATATTGGAAATTATTTAAACATAATAAATTTATTCAATGGTTATATAATAGAACTTGGGGTAAAAAATTACTATTTTTCTTTTTAGGTAATAAACAAGATAAAAAGGCATCTTTCTGGCCAGATTGGGTACAAAAAACAGATGAAGAAAGATGTCAAAATTTACCTCAATTATTTCCAGGGGATGAAACAAGATGGTATGTAACTGAAAAAATAGATGGCTCATCAACTACTTTCACAATGAAACGACTAAATAAGAAGAAAACAAAATTTTATGTTTGCTCAAGAAATGTTTGCTTTGATAAACCTGAAAAAGAAGAGAAATTATTTTATGATTCAAATATATACACAGAAATGGCTGCAAGGTATAATATAGAATCAGTATTGAAAGATATACTAGAAAAAAATACAGATTTAATATTTGTTACAATACAAGGAGAAACTTATGGTGCTGGAGTGCAAAAAAGAGATTATGGAATGAAAGATATAGATTTTATGGCTTTTAATTTAATTTTTGGATATAAAGATGGAAAGATTCAGAGATTCAATCCTTCTGAAATGACATCAAAATTATCTTATTATAATATACCATGCGTTCCAATATTAGATGAGAATTTCAAATTACCAAATACAATAGATGAAATGGTTGTATATGCAGATGGAGATTCTAAAATAGATGGAGAGTATAGAGAAGGCGTTGTATTAAGAACCTCAGATGGAGTAAATTCATTTAAAGCAGTTTCAAATGAATATTTATTAAAAAAAGGAGAATAATTGTATAAATAGTCAGCAAATTAATTTTTGTTGATTATTTTTTTATTTTTTGATATAATTGTTATATAAAAGAAAAGGAGATGATGAAAAATATGGCAAAAGCAAGCAATAGAGGAACACGAAGTAGATTTTTTTGCACATATTGCGGAAAAGAAGGTATACCAGTTCAAAGAAAAAGAGGCGCAGAGAGGGAGTCTGGACATTTAAAACATTTATATTGTATCTATTGTAAGAAGGTGGTAAATCATGCAGAGGTTCGTGAAATAGGAGGATACACAGAAGAAGATTTTAGACAAGAGTATGATTTAGGTAGATTTGTAGACGGCAATAAAATTCCAATTAAAGATCTGCAGGAGTGTAGTGATAAACAATGTAAATACAATATAAATGGTAGATGTTGGAATTCAAATTTATCTTATAATTGTGGTCATAGAGTAAAAGAAAGTGAGGAATAAATAATGAAATATTATAAAGTAAGTGAAACAGATTTAAAATATTTAATAGAAAGTAGAGCAAGACTTGAAGCATTAGAAGCTAGTGGAGTAGATAATTGGTCTTGGTATTGTGATGCTAACTCAGATTATCTAGCAGATATGAAAGAAGAATATAATATACCAATGGAAGAGGATTTAGATTTTAAAGATATAGCTGATAAAGAAATTAAAAATTTTGAGGAGGTTTAGTATGGCTAAATTATTTTTAATGATGCGGAATACCGCGGATCACGGAAAATCATACTGGGGTCAGCATCACTTAGATAAAAATACTAAATATATATCAAGAGATGAAATAAGATTTTCTATGTTAGAAGAGGGAGATAATTATTTTGCAAAAGAGAAACAGGTATTTAAAGAGTTTTGTAGACAAATAAATTCGGCTATTGAAAAATATGATAGAGTATTTGCTGATGCTACGCATGTTGATTTTTCGTCAAGAATAAAATTATTAAATCAAATAAATAAAAGTAGCCTTGAAGAAATAAATATAATATTATTAGATACCAATTTAGAGGAATGTATAAGGAGAAATTCTAATAGAAAAGGACGAGAAGTTGTTCCTGAGAATGTGATAAGAGATATGTATAGAAGATTAACTATTCCAAACATAAACGAACCTTTTGATAATATTTATATTGTTCATATGGGTGGAGATATAGATAAAATCTCTTATAAGAGAAGTATTTTAAAGGAGGAGTTATAATGGAAAATATAACAGAGGATTTGCAACCATGTCCTTTCTGTGGCGGAGACGCTTATATAAAAAGTTGTAACAAACATTTATATATAGATTGTATGCATAAAAAATCATGTAGTTGTCATCCAAGCACTTGGTTATATAGTGAAAAAAATATTTATAAACAAATAGAGTTATGGAATAGGAGGGCATAAGATGAATAGAGAAGAATATATAAAAAATGGTTTACAAAATCACTTAAAAGAGTTTTATAAAATATATCCAAACAGGGAATTATTTGCAATTTGTTTGCAAGGATCTCAGAATTATGAGTTAGATATTTATACAGATGAATATAAATCAGATATTGATACTAAAGCTATTGTAATTCCTTCTCTTGAAGAAATTGTATTAAATAAAAAGCCTATTAGCACCACGCATATTTTGTCAAATAACGAGCATTTAGATATAAAAGATATCCGTTTGTATTTTGAAAATTTTAAAAAACAAAATATTAATTTTTTAGAAATCTTGTTTACAGATTTTAATTATATTAATCCTGAATACAAAGATGATTGGAATTATTTAATTAATAACCGTGAATTAATTGCACATTATAACACAAATCAAACATTAAGATGTATGGCAGGTATGAGTATGGAAAAGAAAAAGGCAATGTGTCATCCATATCCTACATTATTAGATAAAATAAAAAAATATGGATATGATGGCAAACAACTTCATCATATTATTAGAATGAATAATTTTATTTTTGCTTATGGAGAAGGGAAAACATTTGAAGAGTGTTTAAAATATCTTCCTAACAGAGAGCAAATGATGAAAGCAAAACTAAATAAATATACTTTAAATGAAGCTTTACAGTTAGCAGAAGATTTTGATAATGATACAAAATTATTAAAAGATAAATATTTAAAGCCACAAGATGAAATTAATAAACAGGCACTTGAAATTTTAAATAAAATTCAATATAATACAATTAAGAAAAAATTAAAAAAGGAGGTAGTATAATATGATATATTTTAGTTCAGATTTGCACTTCTGTCATGACCGAGATTTTTTATATAAGCCAAGAGGTTTTAATTCTATTAAAGAGCATGATGAGCAAATTATTAAAAATTGGAATGAAATTGTTACAGATGAAGATGAGGTGTATATTTTAGGAGATTTGATGCTAAATGATAATGAAGATGGAATTAGAAAATTACAACAGTTGAAGGGTAAAATTCATATTATCTGCGGAAATCATGACGAAAATACTAGAATTGAACTTTATAAAATCTTGCCTAATGTAGTAGAAGTTGTCTACGCTCTACAACTCAAAATTGGTAAATATTATTTCTTTTTGTGCCATTATCCAGTTCTTGTCCATAATTACGATGACAATAAAAAAATATGGAATATTCATGGACATACTCATTCTAAAAATATTTTTTCAGAAAATAAACACTGTTATAATGTATGTCTTGATGCTCATAATAATAAACCAATAGAAATAAATGAAATCATTACTGATATACAGAAACAAAATAAATAGTTTTTCTGTGAAAGTTGGATAATAGATATTTATTCTATTATTATAATTTTCAAAATATAATAAGGAGGAATTAAATGGGTAAAAAAATAGACTTAACAGGACAAAAATTTGGTAAATTAACTGTAATAGAAGAAACTAATGAGCGTCGTGGAGGAAGTGTTGTTTGGAAATGTAAATGTGATTGTGGAAATATTCATTATACAACTAGTAAACTACTTAGACAAAGTGGAAGTCTTTCTTGCGGCTGTTCAAGAAAAGAAAAAGGATTAATAGATTTAACAGGACAAAGATTTGGGAAATTAATTGTAGCAGAGAAAACTGATAAAAGAAAATGAAAATCTGTTGTTTGAAAATGTAAATGTGATTGTGGAAATATTATTGAAGTTGATTCTCATTCTTTAAGAAAGGGTAACACTTGTTCTTGTGGTTGTTTAAAATCTAAAGGAGAATTAAAAATTATTCAAATTCTGCAAGAATTAAATCTCCCATACGAATACCAAAAATATCAACAAATAAATGATAATACTTTTTGCTATTTTGATTTTTATCTTCCTTCTTTAAAAACTGTTATTGAATATGATGGAGAACAACATTTTATTTCAATAGACGTTTTTGGAGGCGAACAAAGATTAAAAAAACAGCAAACTCAAGATATTAATAAAAATTTATATTGTAAAAATGATGGTATAAAAATGATTAGGATATCTTATTTAGAATATGAATATTTAGATATAGAATATTTAAAAGCAAAAATATATGAAAATGGATAGGAGATAGTTTTATGATAGGTTTATACGCTATATTTAAAGCCATATTAGTAATAGTGTGGATTGTAGATATATTAAATATTGATTTTATTATAAATGGAGTTCATATAGCAGAATTTCTTGATGTTACAATTCCATTAAATGGATGGTTTTGGTTATTAGTTTGGCTATTGTTACCATCTATTCAAATTATTCATAAGGAGGATTAGTAAATGAAAATTCAAATGAAAACAGTAAAATCAGATTATAATGAAGAGACTGGAATTTCAACAGTAGTAATTGCAACTGACTTAGGAGAAATTACCGCTCATGCCTTTTTACATCCAGACGACAAAGATATAGCTTCTAATTTTGCGGGGTGTCGTTATGCAGAAATGAGAGCTGGTATCAAATATATGAAAGAAAAAGTAAAAATATCTAAATACCAGTTAAAGCCATTGAAAAGAATATATAATGTTTTATCACAGAAAAAGTATTATAATAGAGATAACAGTGGTACTAAAATGTTAGAAAAAGAAATATATAAATTAGAAGATGATATTAAAATATATAAAACCAATATACAAACTTTAACAGAGAGATTACAAAAAGCTGTTAATTCAAGAGATAGTATTGTTAGAAATATGATGAATAAACAAGGTAATAAATAAATTACCTTGTTTATTAGTATAAGGAGGAAAAATGATAGAAATTTATACAGACCGGAAGCGCAAGGAATAATGGTTCTAAAAATAATATGCGGTGGTTGGGGAGTAGCCGTGTTAATTCCGAATGAAAAATCGGTAACCGGTTACCGCATTGATTATATACATAGTGGTAAAGAAATAAATACAACCAATAATAGAATGGAGCTAGTTGCAATACTTTATGCTCTTGAGCTAACTCAAACCAAATATAGAGGAGAAAAGTGTATTATTAAATCTGATTCAGCCTATTGTGTAAACATGTTTAATGATTGGATATACAATTGGCAACGTAATGATTGGGTTAGGCAAAAAAATCAACCTATTGAAAATTTGGATTTAGTAAAACAAATATGAGAATACTGTAAACTTGAATGACCTAGTTTTACTATTGAAAAAGTTTCAGGTCATTCGGGGTTATTAGGTAATGAATTAGCTGATCGGTTTAGCAACCAATAACAATAAAAAATTAGACGAAATTTTTTCAAAAAATGAATATAATTCTAGTGAAAGTTGTTTTTTTGATTTACAATAAAAAATATGATATAATTATAATAGATAAAAAATAAGAAAGGAGAATTTTTAGTGGATAATAAATTATATAATAAAGATTCAATAGAAAGTTTAGATCCACTTCAATTTACTCGTCTAAGACCTCGGTGTTTATGCAGGAGATACAACTTATTCAACACAATTATTGGTTGAAATTGTATCGAATGCGGTAGATGAATTTAGGTTAGGTCATGGAAATAAAATTGAAGTAACTATTAATAAAGATATAGTAACAGTAAGAGATTATGGTCAAGGATTTTTAGTTAACGAAATAAGAGATGATGGCAAAACAGTTCTTGAGGCTGCTTTTAGTGTACTTAACACATCAGGTAAATATAGAGAAGATGGAACATATGAAGGAACTTCATTAGGCTCTTTTGGTATTGGTAGTAAAATTACAACTTTTTTATCTCATTGGTTAAAAGTGACAACATTTAGAGATGGAAAATATGAACAAGTAAAATTTAAAGAGGGTATATTTGAATCTCGCTCTATTGATAAACAAACTGGAAATTTTCAAACTGGTACCTTAGTTGAATGGCAACCAAGCGAAGAATTTTTTACTCATACTGAAATTGAACTTTCTAAAATAAAAGAATTATTTAAAGTAATTTCTTGCTTATGTCCTGGACTTGATCTTATTTTAACAATAGTTGGAGATACTAATTATATATATTCATCTAAGAATGGTATAAATGATTTAGTAGATGAAGCAGTTAAAGATAAAGAAATTATAAATAATAGATTTAATATGAAATTTGAAGAAGGAAAAAATAAAATGAATATGGTATTAACATATACTTCAAATTATTCATTAAATTTAATTCCTTATGTTAATACAGGTCTCACAGAGAAAGGACCTCATATAACTCAAGTTAAAACTATTATAACAAGAGAGTTTAATAAATTTTTTAGAGATAAAAAGTGGTTAAAAGAAAAAGATGAAAATTTAACTGGCGATGATATACAAGAGGGAATGTATATAGTATTTAATATTACTGCTCCTAATATTGCATATGACGCACAAGTAAAATCAACAGTAACTAAAATAGATATGACACCTTTTACTCAAGTTTTAACAGATAATTTACAAGTATGGTTCAATAGCAATGAAAAAGAAATAAAAAATATATTTGATAAGGCGGCAGCCGCAAGAAAAGCTAGAGAAGCAGCAAAAAATGCAAGAGATGCTGCAAGAAAACCTGTTGACAAAAAGAAAGCAAAGTTATTAAACTTACCTAGTAAATTAGTAGATGCCAATTCTAAAGATAGGACTAAATGTGAATTATTTATAGCAGAGGGAGATAGTGCAGCGGGAGGTCTTATAGAAGCAAGAAATCCAGAAACAATGGCAGTTTTTCCAATTAGAGGGAAAATAATTAATTTATATAAAAATTCTGATGAAAAAGTATTTGCTAATCAAGAAGTATTAAATATTATACAAGCTTTAGGATTAGACTTTGATAAAAAATCACATACTTTAATTTATGACAAAGATAAATTAAGATATAACAAAATATTTACTGCTTGTGATGCTAAGTAAGATTGGCTGTGTTACACTTTTCAAGTTTACCACTTGGGTAAGTTTAATTTACCATTATGGTATATTTTTAATATATATCTGAAAGGAATTAAACTTGCTAACGGGGAAACCTAACCAGATAAAGCTGAAGGCAATCCCGTGGGAAACACCTTTAATTCCTATTAAAATAAAAGGAGAAAAATAAAATGATAGGAATTTATAAAATAACCAACAAAAATAACGGAAAAGTTTATATTGGACAATCAAATAATATAGAAAAAAGATTGTCTGAACATAAACAAAAAAGAACAATGACAATAGACGAATATATAAATATTCTTGGAGTTGAAAATTTTACATTTGAAGTTTTAGAAGAATGCGCCTTAAATGAATTGGATATAAAAGAACAGCAATATATTCAAAAATACAATTCTCAAGAAGATGGATATAATATTCAAAAGGGAGGATTTAATAATTCTCAAGGAGAAGGAAACGGAAGAGCAAAATTAACTGAAGAAGATATTATTTTTATAAGGCAATCTTATGCT
>Ga0326514_10000332_pt1 | contig 32506 bp, 27 predicted proteins | sample 3_2548_0518_D_FD_203653 | JGI IMG/M metagenome (GOLD analysis project Ga0326514, IMG submission 203653) | Bovine rumen microbial communities from UC Davis, California, United States - 3_2548_0518 | ecosystem: Host-associated > Mammals > Digestive system > Stomach > Rumen | place: USA... | reverse complement strand
CATAAGCGATTTGTTTTTAAGTTATTGTATAAGGTTTAATTAATAAATAGGTTTTAGTAGTTGTGAAGCATCCGTTCTCACGCGTTCGTTAGAATGCATGCTTAAATCGTTGCAAAGTTAATACAATAAAGTGAAATCAGCCCAGACGTTCACAATATTTAACTGAAAAGTGTAAGGCTGTAACTGTTAGCGAAAAAATTTGGGTTCGTTTCGTGAAGAAATAAATCAAAATTGGTAAAAACAAAACTCTAAACTTCTTGTTTTTGTTGCCACCATGTCACCGAATTTGTAAGTTTCAGATTATCAGCATATTAATAGGTTACAACAAAGGTGACATGGGTGGCATTAAACACCCGCCGTGCTATTGAAATATCCGCTGCTGGGACTTTTGTTCCAGCGGCGGAGACTACACACCCTTGGCCTGACCATCCATCCGTTGATGCCACCTTGCCACCTTTGTTGCAACCTTATAACCATCTGTGTATCAGCATTAAATGGTAAGGGTGGCATGGTTGCAAGAAATATCGAAATAATCTTTGGCGAAGACAGATGGGCGAGTCGCCAGTAATGCCGCAAAAAAACCAAACGAAAGATTTGGCTGTTTCTTTTTTTTGGCGTATCTTTGCAAACGCAAACAAACATTAGAAAACAAACTATAAAATACTTACTGATATGAAAACAAAACAATGGTGTGCCGCTCTACTGATGGCGTCAGCAACGCTGAACGCCACGGCACAGAACATCGACTTCAACATGACCGGGCGCCAGGATGTCGAGGTGAATGAACCTGACTACACCGGATGGGCCGTGAACCAGGTGGCCAGCGAGTCGAAGACACTCGGCAACGGACTGACGGTGACGGTGGCTGCCGCCGGCAATGCTAACACGCTGCGTGCTCAGTGGCACAAGAACACGTGTACGGCAGGCAAGAACGGACAGACGGGACTGCGGCTGATGGGCGACGGTGTGATGGCTTTCATTCTCGACGACGACAACAACACGCCGAACCTGACGGACACGCCCACCAGCATCTCGGTGAGGGTGGAGGGGCTGAAGGCCGGACAGCATTCCCTGGCTGCCTATCATGTACACAAAGACCCCAAGACCGGCGACATGCCTACCATGCGCGTCGACGTGGTGCGTACCGACGTGATACAGGGCGGGGAGGAGGCTGAGAGCACCGTGGAGCAGGTGGCCGTCGCCTCGCAGACGGGTGTGCCCTACGTCAACGTGAAGAGCACGGCCAGCGACCTGAAGATGGCCGACGCCACCTTCTCGTATGTGGAGTTTGAGGTGCTGCCTACCACACAGTCGGTGACGGTGACCTATACCACGGAGGTGGAGCCGGGCAAGACCTACCAGACGACGAACGTGATACTCAACGGTCTGCTCATTGACCGTTCGCCCCTGGTGGCCATGGACCCCGTACCTAATAACAAGGACTACCACGTGGATGCCGACAACGGCAGCTACACCCTGCAGTGGGCACCCGCCACGGTGGCCGTGAGCCACAAGGTGGTGATAGGCACCGACTCTGCCACCGTGGCCGGGGCGACGGCCTACGACTACGAGGGTGCGGCTACGGAGTACGCTGTGACGGGCCTGACATCGGCCAAGCGCTACTGGTGGCGTGTGGACGAGGTGGATGCTACGGGCAAGACGTTCAAGGGCAGCGTATGGTCGTTCCAGCCCCGCCAGCTGGCCTTCCCCGAGGCTGAGGGCTACGGACGCTTCGCCCTCGGCGGGCGCGGCGGCAAGGTGTACCACGTGACGAGCCTCAGCGGCGGCAAGGAGCCGGGCACGCTGCTCTACGGTCTGACGGAGATGAACGAGCCCCGCTACATCGTCTTCGACGTCAGCGGCATCATAGAACTGGACTTCAGCTCGAACTTCGTGAAGCCCTACGCTACCATTGCCGGACAGACGGCACCGGGCAAGGGCATCTGCATCAAGGCGTCGAACATCAACATCACGTCGGACGTCATCTGCCGCCACATACGCTTCAAGCGCGGCCTGGGCAAGTATGGCGAGAACACGGGTAACGCCATGGGCTTGTCGGGTGCCGACCATGCCATCGTCGACCACTGTACGGCGGCCTGGGGCACCGACGAGACCGTCAGCGGCCGCGGCGCACAGAACATCTCGTTCCAGTATAGCGTCATCTCGGAGGCATTAGGCATCACCGGACACAAGAACTACCCCGACGGCACCAACCACGGCTATGCGGCCACCATCGACGGACGCACGGGCTCGTGGCACCATAACCTGCTGGTGAACTGCGAAGGCCGCAACTGGTCGATGGGCGGCGGCATGGACGGACAGAACATGCCCATCGGACAGCTCGACCTGTTTAATAATGTGTGCTACAACTGGTACGGACGTACCACCGACGGCAACTGCCACGCCGTGAACTTCGTGAACAACTACTACAAGATGGGCCCTGACACGCGGAAGACCATCCTCTTCACCCAGGACTTTGAGGGCGCCATCAACCCCTTGGGCACCAACCAGGCCTACATCAAGGGGAACATCCGCGAGAACAAGAACCACACGCTGCAGCAGGATGCGCTGGACAAGACCTATAACGCCGTTGCCAGCAAGGGCGGCAAGATTCCCACCACCTACGAGTATCGTGTCAGCGAGCCGCTCTTCGAGAGCCATGCCACCATACACTCGGCCAAGGACGCCATGAAGATTGTGACGAGTTATGCCGGTGCCACGATGCCCATGCGCGACGAGCACCACCAGCGCAACATACGCGAGACGCTGGACTATACCTATACTTATAAGGGTTCGAAGTCGGGCATCAAGGGCGAGATTGACGCCGAGGCCGACATCACCGAGCACGCCGCAGGCAAGGGCTGGGAGGTGTACCCCGAGGAGCAGCGCGCCGCCGACTGGGATACCGACCAGGACGGCATGCCCAACTGGTATGAGGCGCTCATTGGCAGCGATGCCAATACGGCCAACCAGAACGACGACCCCAACGGCGACGGCTGGACGCTGTTAGAGGACTACCTGGAACTGATGGCGCACCCCTATGTGCAGGTGGCCGTCGGCGGTAATGCCACGATGGACCTGAAACCCTACTTCGCAGGCTTCTTCGGACAGAACGGCAAGGCTGTCGAGCCGACGTTCACCTGCGATACGCAGACCGATAACGGAGTGAACATCAGCATCAACGGGACATCTATGCTTGTCACCGCCGCTGACTTTACCTCTCCAGCCGTCATTAGCTATCCCATCACCGTCAACGATGGCGAGACGACGTTCACCCAGCGCTTCGGCATCATCATCCTGGGCGACGCCTCGGCCATCCAGAAGCCTGCCGCCGACATCGACCAGGTGGATGCCGCCAAGCGGGAGTTCTTCACCACCGACGGCCGACGGGTGAGCACGCTGGAGTCGCGCGGTGTGTATGTGCTGAAGGTGACCGACAGGCAGGGCACCGTCCACTCTGCCAAGATTATTGCGAAATAACTGGACAAAAGACATAAATGTTAAAAAGTGTGCCGGGATTATGGTATCTTGGCACATTTTTTGCTGTCTGACAAGTGAACAGATAAAATTAAGGAGGATTTTGACTATGGCATTTATTGACTATTACAAGATTTTAGGTGTCGACAAGACGATACCGCAGAAGGATGTGAAGAAGGCCTACCTGAAACGCGCCAAGCAGTTTCACCCTGACCTGCATCCCGACGACCCGAAGGCAAAGGCGAAGTTCCAGGCCCTGAACGAGGCATACGACGTCATCGGCGACCCCGAGAAGCGCAAGAAATACGACCAGTATGGCGAGCAGTGGCGGCAGGCCGACCAGATGGGCGGCGGCGGCTTCGGCGGCTTCGGCGGAGGCGGCGGCAACCCCTTCGAGGGTTTCGACTTCTCGAACTTCACCAGAGGCGGCGGTGCCGGCGGGGGCTTCTCGTCGTTCTTCGAGAACCTGTTTGGCGGCGGCGCACACGGCGGCGGCTTCGGGCGGCCGCAGGGGCCGCAGGCGCCGCAGGGGTCGCAGGCCACGGTACAGATAGACATGTACACCGCCCTGCTGGGCGGTGAGTGCATCGTCCAGATGGATGGAACGAAACTGAAACTGAAGATCAAGCCCGGCACGCAGCCCGGCACGAAGGTGAGGCTGCGCGGCAAGGGGGTGAACGGCGGCGACCTGATTATCACCTACCAGGTGACGCTGCCCGCCACACTCAGCGACAGGCAGCGGCAACTGCTGGAGGAGATGCGCCGCAGCTGACGGGGTGTGCTGCCTACAGGCTCTGCTGGCTGAGGAATGCCTCGGCGCGCTGCAGGTCTTCGGGGGTGTCGATGCCCACCGTCTCGACGCTGGTCTCGCCGACACGTATCCTGTAGCCGTTCTGCAGCCAGCGAAGCTGCTCCAGACTCTCAGCCTTCTCCAGCGGACTCTGGGGCAGCTTTGTGATTTCCGACAGCACCTGGCGGCGGTAGGCGTAGATGCCCAGATGCTTCAGGAAGGGGAACTGGCCGAACCACTCCTGGTGCTCGTGGCCGCGGATGAAGGGTATGACCGAACGGCTGAAGTAGAGGGCGTAGCCGTTGACGTCGGTGACGATCTTCGGCGAGTTGGGGTTGTCGGCAGCCGCCATCGACTCGAAGCGCTTGCCAAGGGTGCCTATCTGCGTCTCGGGCAGGTCGAAGAGGTGGCAGAGGGTCTCAATCTGCGAACGCTGGATAAACGGCTCGTCGCCCTGTATGTTGACGATGACAGTATCCTCGCTCCCCGCTCCCCGCTCCTCCAGAATCTCCACGGCCTCCTCTATGCGGTCGGTGCCGCTCTGGTGGTCGGCGCGGGTCATGATGGCCTTGCCGCCAAAGTCTTCAACACAATGGCAGATACGCGCGTCGTCGGTAGCCACGTAGGCCTCGCCGAGCACGCTGACGGCTTGTTCGTAGACACGCCTGATGACTGGCTTCCCGCCCAGCATGGCTAAGGGCTTGCCGGGGAAGCGTGTAGAGGCAAAGCGTGCCGGTATAATTGCAATGAATTTCATTATAATAAGATTGGTTTAGGCTGCAAAGTTATAAAATATTAGGGAATTATCCTTAAAAAACGTTCATATTCTTTGTCTGTTGCCATTTTTTTTCTAACTTTGTGCGATTAAATCAATAAAGACAGCATTTTGAAACAGTATATTTTAAGTTTATTACTAATAGGGCTGCCCCTGGCAGCCGGAGCCCAGAAAATAACACTCGGCTCAACGGTAACCAAGGACGGCGGCTCCTACAAGGGAGAAATGATGGCCGGCAAGCCCCATGGCAAGGGGACGGCAACCTATATGAACGGCAACGTCTATGAGGGCGAATACGTGAAAGGCCGGCGCCAGGGCTACGGCACCTACACCTTTGCCGACGGTGAACGCTATGAGGGAGAGTGGTATCAGGACCAGCAGCACGGGAAGGGCGTGTATTACTTTGCCAACAACAACCGCTACGACGGACTCTGGTATCGTGACTACCAGCAGGGCCACGGCGTGATGTACTACTTCAACGGCGACAAGTACACCGGCGAGTGGAAACTGGACAAGCGCGAGGGCAAGGGTACTTACACTTTTGTCAGCGGTGCCTACTACACCGGCGAATGGAAGAACGACCAGAAGAACGGCAAAGGATTCTATGACTGGGCTGACGGCTCTACCTACGACGGACAGTGGGTGGACAACCAGCGACAGGGACGCGGCACGTACAGATATGCCAGCGGCGACTCGTATGTGGGGCAATGGATGCACGACCTGCAGCACGGCAAGGGCATCTACCGCTTCCAGAACGGCGACGTGTATGAAGGCGACTACCACGAAGGCATGCGCTCGGGAACGGGCATCTTCACCTACGCTAACGGCGACAAGTACACAGGCCAGTTCCTGCAAGGCGACAAGTCGGGCGCGGGTATGCTGGTATGGAAGAACGGTAACACATACGTAGGCCAGTGGAAGGCCGACAAGCCCAACGGCAAGGGCAAGCTGACAATGAAGAACGGCGACGTCTACGAGGGCCAGTTCCGCAACGGCAAGATAGAGGGCGAGGGCATTGCCCGCTTTGCCGACGGCATGAAGTTCAAGGGGACGTTCAGAAACGGCAAGCGCAACGGGCGTGCCATAGAGGAAGACAAGGACGGCAAGCGCTTTGAGGGCAGCTATGTTGACGACCTGCGCGACGGCGACTTCGTAGAGAAAGACCGTAACGGCAACATCGTGGCCCGGGGCACCTACACCCGAGGCCACCGCCAGAAGAGTAATTAATGTTTAACTTAAAACTAATAGATTATGGTTATTGACACAATTGAGAACCTGAGTAAGTATGTGGGGCTGAACCCCCTGTTTGCTGATGTTGTGGCATTCCTGGGGCAGAACGACCTGAACCAGCTGGAAGCCGGAAAGCACCCCATCAAGGACAAGGACCTGTTTGTAAACATCACCACCGCCAAGGGACGTGCCAAGGAGGCTGCCACGCTGGAGACGCACATCAACATGATTGACATCCAGATACCCTTAGACACCGAGGAGACCTTCGGCTATACCCCCCTCTGCGACCTGCCGGAGTTTGAGTATAATGCCGAGAAGGACATCACGAAGTATGGCACGACGCTGGCTCAGACCTACGTCACCTGCAAGCCCGGCCAGATGGCTATCTTCTTCCCCCAGGACGGCCATGCTCCCTGTATCTCAGAAAAAGAAGAAATCAAAAAAGCAATATTTAAAGTAAAGGTAGTATAACTATGGCAACGACAAAAAAGACAACGACGGCGAAGAAGACAACCGCCAAGAAACCGGCAACCAAGAAGGCTGCAGAGCCGGCAGCACCACAACATATCGGACTGGTACAGCACGACTCGTGGCTGGAGCCCTTTGAGGGTGCCATCCGCGGACGCCACGACCACGCCCTGTGGAAGATAGGACAACTGACACAGCAGGGCAAGAAGACGCTGAGCGACTTTGCCACCGGACACCTGTATTACGGACTGCATAAACTGGCTAAGGGATGGGTGTTCCGCGAGTGGGCACCTAACGCCACGGAGATTTATCTCATCGGCGACTTCAACAACTGGCAGGAGACCGACAAGTATAAGTGCAAGCGCATTGAAGGCACCGGCAACTGGGAGCTGAAACTCTCGGAGAAGGCCCTGAAGCACGGACAGCTGTACAAGATGAAGGTCAGGTGGAACGGTGGCGAGGGAGAGCGTATTCCCGCCTGGTGCCGCCGCGTGGTACAGGACGACCAGACAAAGGTTTTCTCAGCACAGGTGTGGAATCCCGAGCAGCCCTACGTCTGGAAGAAGAAGACGTTCAAGCCCGACAAGTCGCCCCTGCTCATCTATGAGTGCCATGTAGGCATGGGACAGGATGCCGAGAAGGTGGGCACGTATAAGGAGTTTACCGAGAACGTGCTGCCCCGCGTGAAGAAAGATGGCTACAACGCCATCCAGGTGATGGCCATCCAGGAGCACCCCTACTACGGCTCCTTCGGCTATCACGTCAGCTCGTTCTTCGCCCCCAGCAGCCGCTTCGGCACACCCGAGGACCTGAAGGAGATGATTGACACCGCCCACAAGATGGGTATTGCCGTCATCATGGATATCGTACACTCGCACGCCGTGAAGAACGAGGTGGAGGGCCTGGGCAACCTCTGCGGCGACCCGAACCAGTTCTTCTATGCCGGCGACCGCCACGAGCATCCCGCATGGGACTCGCTCTGCTTCGACTACGGCAAGGACGAGGTGATGCACTTCCTGCTGTCGAACTGCAAGTACTGGCTGGAGGAGTTCCACTTCGACGGATTCCGCTTCGACGGCGTCACCTCCATGCTCTACTACAGCCACGGGCTGGGAGAGGCCTTCGGAGGCTACGGCGACTACTTCAACGGGCATGAGGACGACAACGCCATCTGCTACCTGACGCTGGCCAACTGCCTCATCCACGAGGTCAACCCCAAGGCTATCACCATTGCCGAGGAGGTGAGCGGCATGCCGGGACTGGCTGCGAAGTTCGAGGACGGCGGCTACGGCTTCGACTACCGCATGGCCATGAACATTCCCGACTACTGGATCAAGACCATCAAGGAGGTGCGCGACGAGGACATCAACGTGTGCTCCATCTTCTGGGAGGTGAGAAACCGCCGTCCCGACGAGAAGACCATCTCCTACTGTGAGAGCCACGACCAGGCACTCGTGGGCGACAAGACCATCATCTTCCGCCTCATCGATGCCGACATGTACTGGCACTTTGCCAAGAAGGACGTGAACGACATGGCACAGCGCGGCATTGCCATGCACAAGATGATACGACTGGTGACGGCAGGCGCCATCAATGGCGGCTACCTGAACTTCATGGGCAACGAGTTCGGACATCCTGAGTGGATTGACTTCCCACGCGAGGGCAACGGCTGGAGCTACAAGTATGCACGCCGCCAGTGGAACCTGGTGGACAACAAGGACCTGTGCTACCACTGGCTGGGCGACTTCGACCAGAAGATGCTGGAGGTCATCAAGAGCCAGAAGAACTTCCAGAACACGCCCGTCCAGGAGATATGGCACGACGATGGCGACCAGGTGCTCTGCTTCATGCGCGGCGACCTGGTGTTCGTCTTCAACTTCTCGCCCACGCGCAGCTATACCGACTATGGGTTCCTGGTGCCCACGGGCTCCTACGACGTGGTGCTGAACACCGACTCGAAGGAATTCGGCGGCAATGGCTTTGCCGATGACTCGATGACCCATGTCACCAACTTCGACCCGCTCTACGTGCAGGATAAGAAGGAGTGGCTCAAACTCTACATTCCTGCCCGCTCGGCAGTGGTTCTGAAAAAGAATTAAACGGCTGAATGCATAGACTCTCAAGACCCCAAAACAATGGCACCACGATGGCTAAAGTCGTGTGTGCTATTGTTTTTGTCGCTTTCTCCTTCCTATGGCTCTATGTGTTCCAAGCCGATATCCTGGCTGTGACGCAGCATGTGCTCAGCAGGGGACGGACACACTACAACCCCCTCTGGGGAGCCCTGATTATCACCGCCACCCTGTGGCTGCTGCAATGGGGTGTCAACTGGGTCATACGACTGAACGGACGTACCCACGCCCTGACGTGGATGCCGTCGATGCTGGTGCTGGCGGTGCTTACCTCTTACAGCACCGGGCCTGGCTGCCGCTTCCCATCAGCCTACTGGCTGTGGCTGGCACCGCTGTTGCTGCTGCTCTGGGCGCTGGGCGTGTGGGTGGCCCGCGCGGTACAGCCCTTTGAGAGAGACGCGTCGCGGAAATCGGCGGCTCGCAACCTCTGGGGCAACCTGCTGCTGGCGGCGTTGCTGATGACTGTCGTGGCAGCCACGTCGAACACCCATGCCGTCGGCCATTTCCGTGCTCATGCTGAGACGGCCCTGCTCCGAGGCGATCCTGACGAGGCACTTCAGGCCGGACGACGCTCGCTGGAGACGGATGCCAACCTGATGATGCTGCGCATGTATGCCCTGTCGCGGCAGGGACAGCTGGCTGACAGGCTCTTTGAGTACCCCCTGGTGGCGACGAGCGATGCCATGCTGCCTACCACGCCGGACGTCAGCCTGCTGCTCTATCCCGCCGACAGCCTGTACCGCCATTTAGGAGCCATACCGCGAAAGACGATGCGCCCCATGGACTACCTGCGTGCCATCATCCGTTCGGGACAGGCCAAGGCTGCTGCCGTCGACTATCTGCTCTGCGGCTACCTCATAGACCGCCGTCTGGACACTTTTGCCCGCGCGCTGAAGCAGTATTACACGGAAGGCGACAGCCTGCCACGCTACTACCGCGAGGCCTTGATTCTCTACAACCATAGGCACAGTCAGCCGGTGATGGTCTATCATGACCCGGTGCTTGACGAAGACTATGAGGATTTCAGGAAGACGGAAAACCAACACCCCCAGGCTAACGAGCGAAAGGGCAAGCTCCTTGAGACTTATGCCGACTCATATTGGTTCTATTACGATTATAACACGAATGAACCCTAACAACAACCCACTGAGATGACAATGAGAAAGACTACACCGGGAAACACCCCTGGCGACTACAGCCACTACACCGTGGAAGAGAAGGCGCCTCTGCTGGAATGGCTGCTGAAGAACGTCGGGCAGAGCCGTTCCAAGGTGAAGGCTACGCTGCAGGGACGCGGCGTCAAGGTAGACGGCAAGACGGTATCACAGTTTGACTACCAGCTGGAGCCCGGCATGAAGGTGGCGGTGTCGAACACGAAGCGTAACCAGAACGGCTTTAAGAACCGCTATGTGAAAATAGTGTACGAAGACCGCTGGCTCATCGTCGTTGAGAAAGCCACAGGCATCCTGTCGATGGCGGCAGGACACTCCACGCTGAACGTCAAAGCCGTCCTCGATGACTATTTCAAGAAGTCGAGACAGCGCTGCACTGCCCATGTCGTACACCGCCTGGACCGCGACACCAGCGGACTGATGGTGTATGCCAAGGACATGGAGACGGAGCAGATACTGGAGCACAACTGGCACGACATTGTCTACGACCGCCGCTATGTGGCGGTGGTGAGCGGTGAGATGGAGCAGGACGAAGGCACCATCTCCAACTGGCTGAAGGACAACAAAGCCTACGTCACCTACTCCTCGCCCGTGGACAACGGCGGAAAATTCGCCATTACGCACTTTCACGTCCTGGACCGTACGACGGAGCACTCGCTGGTGGAGTATAAGCTTGAGACAGGACGGAAGAACCAGATACGTGTACACTCGGCAGACATGGGGCATCCTGTGTGCGGCGATACGAAGTACGGCAACGGCGACGATCCGCTGCACCGTCTGTGCCTGCATGCCTGGCTGCTGTGCTTCAACCACCCGGTGACGAACCAGCCGATGGAGTTTGAGACGCCCATACCGGTGGCTTTCAGAAAACTATTTAAATGAGACTATGGGAAATATAGGTTATTATCTGTTTATCTTAGCAGCCATCATCGTGGCCTTCCTTATTATTAAAAAGGTGACGACGTGCATGGTGAAGTCTGTGGTGCTCATCATTCTGGCCGTTGTGTTGGCCGCAGTCTATTATCTCTACCTCAGATGACGAGCGAATATCAGATACGCGTCCTGCCGCAGGTGGCTGCCGATGAACAGCATCTGAAGGCGTGGCTGGCAGAGGAGAAGGGATTTGACGTGCGCACATGCCATGGCGTGCGCATCCTGAAGCGCAGCATCGATGCCCGGCAGCGTACCATCTATGTGAACCTGAAGGTGCGTGTCTACATCAACGAGATGCCTGCCGACGACGAATACCGGCATACAGAATACCAGGACGTGCAGGACCGACGGCAGGTCATCGTCGTCGGGGCAGGCCCCGGCGGACTGTTTGCTGCGCTGCGGCTCATAGAACTGGGCTTGCGCCCGGTGGTGCTGGAGCGTGGCAAGAACGTTCACGACCGCAAGAAAGACCTGGCCGTCATCTCGCGGACGCAGCAGGTGGACGGCGAGAGCAACTACTGCTTTGGCGAGGGTGGGGCAGGTGCCTACTCTGACGGAAAACTCTACACCCGCTCGAAGAAACGCGGCAACACGGAGAAGATTCTGAACGTGTTCTGCCAGCACGGGGCTTCGACGGCCATCCTGGTGGATGCCCATCCGCACATAGGCACAGACCGGCTGCCGAAGGTGATTGAAAACATGCGCAACACCATCATCGGCTGTGGCGGCGAAGTGCATTTCCAGACCAAGATGACACGGCTGCTACTGGACGGCGACAAGGTGGTGGGCGTGGAGACCAGCAACGGAAAGCAGTTCCTGGGGCCGGTCATCCTGGCTACAGGCCACAGCGCCCGCGACGTGTACCGCTATCTGTATGATGCCAGGATTGAGATAGAGGCGAAGGGGATAGCCGCCGGCGTGCGACTGGAGCACCCGTCGGTGCTGATAGACCAGATTCAGTACCACTCCAAACAGGGACGGGGCAGATACCTGCCTGCGGCTGAGTATGCCTTCGTGACGCAGGTGGACGGGCGTGGCGTGTATTCGTTCTGTATGTGTCCGGGAGGCTTTGTCATCCCTGCCGCCACCGACAAGGAGCAAATCGTGGTCAACGGCATGAGTCCTGCCAGCCGAGGCTCGGCGTGGTCGAACAGCGGCATGGTGGTTGAGGTAAGGCCGGAGGATGTGGAAGGCGACGGACCGCTGAAGGTCATGAGATTCCAGGAGGAGATGGAGCGTGCCTGCTGGCAGCAGGGGAACAGACGGCAGACGGCACCCGCACAGCGCATGGCCGACTTCGTGAACAACCGCCTGAGCTACGACCTGCCAAAGAGCTCCTATGCCCCGGGACTGGTGTCCAGTCCGCTACACTTCTGGATGCCGCCCATCATCGGCCGGCGCCTGCAGGAGGCGTTCAAACAGTTCGGACGCCAGGCCCACGGCTTTCTGACCAACGAGGCAACGCTGATAGCTGCCGAGACACGCACAAGCAGTCCTATACGTATAGTGCGCGATGGCCATACGTTACAGCATGTCAGAATCCGGGGACTCTTCCCTTGCGGCGAAGGGGCGGGCTATGCCGGAGGCATCGTTTCGGCAGGCATTGACGGCGAGCGATGTGCAGAAATGTGTGCCGAATATCTAAACCCATAAAAAATATTTGGAATATCCTTTGATATTCCATTTTTTTTTCTTATCTTTGCCACATAGAAATGTAAACCTAAAAATTATAACGCTATGAATAAGGAGGATAAATTTGTTATTACCATCAGCCGACAGTTTGGTACAGGTGGTCATGAGATTGGAGTGGAACTGGCACGCCGTCTTGGGGTCAAGTTGCTGGACAAGCAAATCCTGAATGAGGTGGCCCGGCGTATTAATGCCGTGGAGGAGGCCGTGGAACGGATAGAGTCGCGGAATCCGCTGTGGCGCGACGACTTCACCAACTTCTATCGGAACTATATGGCCGGAGCCGAGTATAACGGTGCCGAACATGACAAGACGAGCCATGAACTGTTTGAGGCACAGGCAGAGGCTATCCGCAAGATTGCCAGTCAGGAGTCGTGTGTGATTATCGGACGATGTGGCTTCGACATTTTCCGCAATCATCCCAATGCCCTGAAGATCTTCGTTCACTCGCCCTTAGACTGCCGCAAGCGCCGCATTGCCGAGAAGTACGACCTGAACGAGCACGATGCTGCAGCCATGATTGTTGACAACGACTACAGCAGGGAACTCTACACGAAGACTTACACCGGCAGCGAATGGCAGGATGCCCGCAACTACGACATCTCGCTGAATGTAAGGAAGTTTGGCGTTAACGGTGCCGTAGACTTCCTGATGCGTGCTATAGAAGGCTAAGGTATAACGCTTCGTAACGGCGAGCTACTGACAGATAGTCATGGTGACGGCGGACGTAGGCCACGCTCTGCCGTTTCAGGTCTTCAATGCGCTCGGGGTGTAGTATGAGCTGCTCCATGGCGTCGTACACACTCTGGTAGGAGGGTTCGACGTTGATGATGGGGCGCAGTTCCTGCTCCCGGATGATGTCGTAGTTCTCTGGTTCGCCACCGCCAATGCAGATGATGCCCTTCGACATGGCCAGTAGGGAATTCATGGAGGGCGTGTAGGAGTATAGCTGGTCGAGGATGGCGTCGGAACCCTCCATGAGTTGTGTGTACTGGCTGAAGGGCACGCCATCGGCCACGTTCAGCTTCATGCGGTGGCCGTATCGCTGTTGAAGGTCTTTGGCCGCCTGTAGCATGATGTCAGTCCCTTTGTACTGGCTGCGCCCACGGCTGATGCCTATGAAGAAGCAGACTTTTGAGCGCTGGCAACGGCTGGTGGTGCTGTGCTCCGGCAGGCGGATGGGAAGGGGTATGAAACAGGTTTTCTGAGGGAAAACCGGACGGTAGCAGACATCGTACTCATAGAGGCAGGTGACAATAGCGTCGGCATCGGCGGCTATGGTCTTGTTAAGCCGTTCCTTGGCCGTACCCATCCAATCGTGCTGCTCACGCAGGGCACAGGCGTCGGTGCGCAGTTGGCTGCCGATGTTGAAATCGCTGTAGCGCAGGGGCTTCTGCGTGGTGCAGGTGTTCACCCAGTACCAGTCCATGCCATAGGCTCCTAAAACGATGCGCTTGTTATGGCGGCGCAGATAGCGGTAGATGCCAGACAGGCGTTCGGCACGCAACTCCAGAAACATGGGGTTGATGAGCTGCACGATGTCGTAGCCCCGTAATTGCGGCAGCAGACGGCAGACGCGGCATAGCAGGCGCAGGCCGCCGAAACGTCCTTCGGGACGGCTGACGTCGATGTCTCTTGGGTAGTTCTTCCAGAAGTCACCGTTGGAGACAACGGTCACCTGATGTCCCGCCTGCCGCAGACCTTCGGCCAGTGTCCAGTGGACGTTGCTGTATTCGCCTATCAACAGTATCTTCATCGCTCCTTGTTGATCATGGGTAGTACGTTCATGAGCAGGGTCAGACCCATGCTGCTGTTGGTGAGACGGCGGAACCACTTGTACTTGGTGGTATAGTCACGGTCGGGCAGGGGGAACAGTCCGTCGTCCTGCAACTCCTGCAACTTGCGGTTTAGGTATTGCCGGTCGCGCGTCTGGGTGATGATGTTGTAGATATAGTCCATCGTCAACTGGGCTACACGCCGGCTGAGAGCCAGACGGTCGCTTAGGGGCAGCGTGTCTGCTAGGTTGTGGAGTTTCCTGATAACCTGCAGGATGTCGTTCAGCCTCTTGATAACCTGGCGCTTGTCAGTCTCGGTGGTGATGGAGTGGGGACGGTGACGGTAGAAATAGGCCTGGGCATCGGTGGAGCAGACGCTCTCGGCACGGAGCAGCAGTTGCGGGGTGAACTCCTCGTCCTCATGGTAGATGCCCGGGGTGAAGCGTAATTCGCCCAGAATCTGCCTGCGGAAGATGTAACAGCAGGCTGTGGCCTGTAGGTTGTGCTGGCTAAGATACTCAGTCCCGCTTTTCAGGTCGCCGGTGTTGAAGGTGGCATCGTCGTTGGTGTCGCCATCGGTGAAGTCAAACATAACCACATCGGGGTGCTGGTAGCGTACCAGGTCAAGGCAGTGCTCGTAGGGGGAACGGAGCAGGTAGTCGTCGGCATCGACAAACTGCACGTACTGCCCGCTGGCTATCTGCAAGCCACGGTTACGGGCCTGGCTGAGTCCGGCGTTGCGCTGGCGCACGTATATGATGTCGTCGGCATACTTGGACAGTTCCGGTAACGGACTCTGTTCGGAGCCGTCGTCGATGACGATGACTTCGCGCTCGCTGCTGTTGAGTGAAAGTGCCATGATGCTTTCTAAACACTGGCACAGCATGGGTGTGGGAATATTGTAACAGGCAACAATAAAGGAAATCAACGGCGCCGGATGATGGTTCTGAAAAGTTTGTTGGCTTTGCATAACTTGTTAATACCTAATAGTTTGAGTAAGATTGTTTTTGCGTTGTTTGCTTTGTAGACGGGCCTGTCTTCAACAACAGGATAATTCCCGGTAAGTTCGTAGGTGAATATCTGGATATTGACCAGATGGAGATAGTAATCCTCGTTGTTATAGGCCGAGAACTGAGGGATGCGGGTGATGCCTATATGGGCGTCTAACAGCATCTGCCATGCCCGCCCGTCGGCGGTGGCGGTTATGCCGCCGGCGTTGTAGCAGTAGTGGTATACCCCCTTTGAACAGGTGGCTACGACGCTGGCCGACAGCAGTAGTTGGGGCAGGGTGTAGGCATCTTCAAAGAGCTTGCCCACAGGAAACCTGATGCTGCGGAACAGGTGGCGCTTGTAGATTTTGTTCCAGGCGTATGTGTGCAGGTAGGCTTTGGTGCCGTACCAGTACTCGCTGGCGGAGGTGTATGACTGGTCTGGGAAAGTCAGCAGATGCTCCTTGGCTGACCCTTCGTGCTGAATGACGGGAAATTCCAGAATGTCGTATTCCGGATGGTGGCCTAAGATGTCGAGCAGTTGCCGGAAGGAGCCGGGCTCTATGTAGTCGTCAGAATCGATGAAAGCAATATATTGGCCGGTGGCAGCCTCAAGGCCGTGGTTCCTGGCATCGCTGAGTCCGCCGTTGCTCTTGTGGATGACGCTTATCCGCTGGTCGCGCTCCTGCCATTCGTCGCACAACAGGGGGCTTTGGTCTGTGGAGCCGTCGTCGACTAATATGATTTCAATATCGGGGATGGCGGCGCCTGCCACACTCTCTATGCAGCGGTTGAGTGTGGATGCAACGTTGTAGACGGGTATGATGATGCTCAGTAGTGTCATTGCGGCTGGTTTCCCAATGGTGTTTTCTATGCCTGGCCAATCAGTTTCTTGAGTTTCATTTTCACGGTCCAGGGCAATGCCTGGACAAAGAACTGGATGGTGTTGTACTTCCAGTAACTGAGACGGTAGGCCAGGAATTCTGACCATTGCAGGTTGCTGAGGCCCTGCGGTGTCAGCGCCATGGCCCGTAAGTCCTTGTCCTTCTGACGGCTCAGGAGCGTTGCCGGAACTTCTCCATTCTTGCGGATGATGCTGACGATATGGCCGTTGTCGCAGACGGAAACGCTGATGTCGGCAAAGTCTTTTACCAGGTCGTTGACATTCCATGACTGTTCCTTGTTCCAGATAATCAGCTGTCCGTCCGCTTGTGTGATGTTGTACTGGTGAAAGCCTTTGTAATGCTCCATCTCGGCCTCGTTAGGATGATGATTCAGGTAGAGGATGCCGCCCGGATGCAGCGTGTTGACAGACTCCAATATGCCTTGCATGGGGTGGGCAGAATGGTCAAGGGCATTTTGAATGATTACCAGCGAGACATCGTGATGGGGGAAGAAGTCGGAAAGATATTCCATCATGCCAAACTCTATCTGCGGCACGTCTCTGTGGTGTCTTTTGAGAATCTGGTTGAAATAGGGTGCCAAGGGGTCTACATAATGAATGTCAAGTGGCTTGGCCTCTTTGCCGTCTGTCAGGAAATTGCCTGTGGCATAGCTCATGCCGCACCCTACATCGAGTACCTTGGGATGCTGAAGATGTCTGAGGAAATGGTTGGCGTCGAAATGCTCTAATGTGATGGTGCTGTTATACGCCGACCAGTTCATAGTCCCCTCAAAGGTGTGGTTCCAGCGGTAGACATTGTTCCAGAAGGCTACTTCGTAGGCAATGCCCTGCCTCCACTTGTCCCAGATGCTGACGGAGTTACTCATGTTATTTGCACATTTTTATGCAAAGGTACTAATTACCCTATAAAAAGCCAAAATTCTTTTGGTTTTTTATGCAAAAATGTGTAATTTTGCGGCCGATTTACGCAAAAGAATGAAGGAAGAGGCAGGCGGCAGTTACAACCACGTGCTAAAGTACACAAGTGTCTTTGGTGGTGTTCAGGGCTTAATCATACTGATTAGTCTTGTTCGCAACAAGGCTATGGCGCTGTTGTTGGGAGCCAGCGGAATGGGTTTCAATGCCCTTCTCTTGTCGGTACAGAGTTTTGCCTCACAGTGTACCAACCTGGGCATCTCATTTGGCGCCGTCCCAAAGTTGTCGGAACTGTATGAACAGGGACAGCACGAAAAGATGGAGTACTATGTACAGGTGGTTCGCCTGTGGAGTTGTATTGCTGCCATGCTGGGCTTCTTGTTCTGTGTGACCATCAGTCCTCTTCTTAACACGATGACTTTTACGTGGGGTAACCACACGCTCCACTATGCCCTGCTGGCCGTGTCGGTATCTATGAGTGCTGTCTGTGCCGGCGAGTTGGTGGTGTTGAAGAGTACCAGGCGACTGGGCGTGCTGGCACGTCTTCAGGTGTACACGGCTCTCTCGTCTGTGCTGTTGTCGATACCGTTGTTTTTCTTATGGGGGGTGTCGGGCATTGTCCCGTCGATTATATTGATGGCAGCCTGCTCTTTGCTGACGACCATATACTATTCGTTCCGCTGTTTTCCGTATCGGCTGCGTTTCAGCAGGCAGCAGCTGAGCGACGGGTTTAGTATCGTCCGTCTGGGATTGTCGTTCGTCATGGCAGCTGCCATAGGCAGTGCCTCGGAGATGTTTATCCGCTCCTTTCTGAATGTGGAAGGCAACCTGGATGCTGTGGGATTGTATAACACGGGCTATATGCTTACCATTACATACGCCGGCATGGTGTTCTCCTCTATGGAGACCGACTTCTTCCCAAGACTGTCGGCGGTAAGCAAGGATATACCCACTACCAATCTGACGGTAAACCGGCAGATGGAGGTGTCGCTGCTGCTGCTTTCGCCTATGCTCGTCGGCATGCTGATGGTATTGCCGGTTCTTGTCCCCATGTTGTTCACTCAGGATTTCATGCCGGTAGTGCAGATGGGGCAGATAGCTGTCATTGCCATGTATTTCAAGGTGATGACAATGCCCGTAGCATATATCACCCTGGCCCGCAGCCGTTCGTTATCTTATCTGCTGCTCGAGTCAGCTTATTTTATGGTATTGGTGGCTTCTATCGTAGTAGGCTTCAACTGTTGGGGAATATGGGGCACGGGTGTGGCCATCGTTGTTGCCCATGTGGCGGAATGGCTGATAGTATGGGGCTATGCCTACTGGCAGTACCAATATCGTTGTACGTGGGCTATTGCACGCTATGTTGCCGTACAACTGACTGTTGGCTTGCTTGCTTTTGCTGTGTCCCTGGCTTCCGACGGCTTGAACTACTGGATAGCAGAAGCCGCACTGGTGTTGGCCAGCACGGCTTATTCGCTGTATATCCTGCGTCAAAAGACGCATCTGTGGCAGAAGTTATGCCAGAGGTTCAGAATCTGAAGTCGAGTTCAACGTCTACCAGGTTGTAGTTGTGCTTCTTCTCGTTAGCGATTTCTATGCTACGGTCGTTCACATGAGAATACTCTAGGTGCATTTCCAGGTTCTTCGTGAAGTAGTAGTTCAAACCGCACTCAATCTGATTTACAGAAGTGGACCATTCCTTTTGATTGCGATAGGTCTGGTAACGGGCTTTGGCATGCAGCTTGCCCTTGATGATGGGCACGATACCGAAAATGTACCAACCGTCGGCCTTGTCGCCCTTGCTGTAGTCAATCTCTCGCACGTTGTTGCCAGGCGAGGCAGCACCCCATCCTTGGCTGTGGATATACTCCGAACGGAACATGTATTCGCCAGTGCTGTATTCAGCAGAGATAGCATAACGGTTTTTCTCTATGCTACGCTTCAAGCCAGTGATTGGGTCGAGCATGTCACCACGGCTACCAGTCCATCCGAAGGCACCAATGCGCAACCCCTTGATAGGCATCACCCAGACACCTCCAATGATATCCTTGCGGTTATCCTTATCCGACTCGTTTACACCCTCACCGTTATAAATACCTATCTGATAGTGGAACAGACGGCGTCCGTTGGCGTTGGGGAAGAGGTCACCGGAAAATTGAATACCGATATCACGTCCACCAGAACTCTTTTCACCAGTACGGTCACCGAAGGCAGAGAGCTTGTTGATTACGTCAGCATAGCCGCGCCAACCCTGAGTAATGGGGTGGGTTGGGTTTTCATAGGTAAAGGCGCGTTTGAATTGACCAGCACGAATCTTAAACTCTGGGAATCTGCGCCATTCAGCATAAAGGTCTACCAGCTGAACGGTTGGCTGGCCAGGACCTGTGGCATTGGTTCCCTGAATCTGGGCACGCCAGTCGAAGTCGCCAATTTTGCCGTCCAGAATGAAACGGGCCAAACGTAGTTTGAATGTGTTTGACGAGTTCTTCTCAAGAATAGGATTCCCATTTTCATCTTTTCCCTTTTTGTAGGGGTCCATGGCTTGATACTGCAGCATGCCATAGCCGCTGAACTTGATGTTCTTTACCCATTGAGGTAACTCGATGGTCGTCTTCTTCTTCTCTTCTTGTTGTGCATTGACTGTCAATGCGAAGCCCATCACGCAGAGGGCCAGGATCATTAGTTTTTTCATAAGTTAATGCTTTTGGGTTAGTAAAACAACATTTTCAACATGGGGGGTATGAGGGAACATATCAACGGGTTGCACCTCAGCCACTTGGTAGTCGCAGTCCAAAGCCTGCAAGTCGCGAGCCTGTGTGGCAGGATTGCACGACACATAGACAATGCGCTTGGGTGCAGCGTTCAATATGGTCTTGATAACATCAGGATGCATTCCGGCACGAGGAGGGTCTGTTATGATGACATCCGGTTGACCATGTGTTTTGATAAAGTCGTCAGTCAGGATGTCTTTCATATCGCCAGCATAGAACAAGGTGTTCTCAATGCCATTCAACTGTGAATTTACCTTGGCATCTTCAATAGCTTCTGGGACATATTCGATTCCGATAACCTGACGTGCCTTCTTGGCTACAAAGTTGGCAATGGTACCAGTGCCAGTATATAGGTCGTAGACAAACTCATTACCTGTAAGACCTGCAAATTCTCTCGCTACACTATACAGATGATATGCTTGTTCTGTATTTGTCTGATAGAACGATTTCGGACCAACCTTAAACTTCAGGTCTTCCATCGTTTCAATAATGTAACCCTTGCCCTTGAACACTTTGATGTCCTGATCGCCTATGGTGTCATTACACTTCTGGTTGTCCAGATAGAGTAGGGAGGTTATCTGTGGGAAGCGATCTGCTAAGTGTTGCAATAAACCTCGTGCCTCCTGTTCGCCACCGGTTTCATCGTAATGGAACTGGACGATGACCATCCATTCACCTGAATTCGAGTTGCGGATAATGACGTCACGCAAGAATCCTACTTGTTGTCTTAAATCAAAGAAACTAAGACTGTGCTCTATGGCATAATCGCGTACAGCATTGCGAATTTGGTTGTGCAGGTCGTCCATTAACCAGCATTTCTCAATAGGCAGAATCTTATCGAATGCTCCCGTGATGTGGAAACCGATAGCGGGCGTGTCCTTCACCAACGTTTCGTCTTTCAGTTGTTCGCTGGTCAGCCATCGCTTGTTGGCACATCCGAAGTCGAGTTTATTGCGGTATTCTTGTGTCTTGACACTGCCGAGGATGGGCCTGAACTCTGGCAATTGTATCTTGCCGATGCGTGTGAGCTGGTCGTAGACCTGCTGCTGCTTGAACTTGAGCTGCTCGTCGTAGGGCAGGTTCTGCCACTTGCAGCCGCCGCAGACACCGAAGTGCTGGCAGAAGGGCGTTGCGCGTACATTACTATATCTAATAAATCGTACCACCTCGCCCTCGGCAAAGGAGTGCTTCTTACGCTTTATCTGTATGTCGCAGACATCGCCGGGCACACAGAAGGGTACGAACACCACCAGGTCGTTCCAATGGAACAGGCACTTGCCCTCGGCGGCTACAGCCTCAATGGTTACTTCCTCCAACAGAGGTAATGGTTTCTTGTTTCTTGCCATAATTCAGAATTTTGGCTGCAAAGGTACGAAAAAAATCTTATTTCTTGGCCGTGGTACACTCATTAACTAAATAAACAATGTTCAGATAGGGAATGCCCGTGTTCGACTCCAGGCCAATCTCGCAGGTACGGCTGTTGGAGTAGCCCACCTCAATATGATGCTCCTCTATCTGCGGACGCAGCTTGCGCAGGCCGTAGCGGTTAAGCTCGGGGAATGTGAATCCGCGGTCGCCGGCAAAGCCACAGCAGCCCACGCCCTCAGGCAGGTAGACCTTGGTAGAACACATATGGGCCAGTTGTATCAGGTCGTCGGCAACGCCCATCTCACGTGTCGAGCACGTCAGGTGGAGGGCAATGGGACGGTCGATGGGATGGAAGTCCAGACGCGGTACCAGGTACTTGGTGATAAACTCTGCCGGCTCATAGAGCTTCATCTTTGTCATCACGCGGCGCATGCGGTGCAAGCAGGGACTCTGGGCGCACAGCACGGGGTATTTGCCCTCCTCTGAGGCTTTCCAAAGCGCTTGTTCCAGCTCGGCACTCTTACGGTCGGCAATGTCGAGCATGCCCTTCGACTCCCATATCTGTCCGCAGCACATGCGGTCCATGCCCTCTGGGAAGATGGCCTCGTAGCCGGCCTTGGCCAGCAGTTGAATGACCTCGTCGACCAGTGCATGCTTTTTGTTGTGTTCCTTCGAGAGACCCATCGTCTGGTTGATGCAGCTGGGGAAGTAAACAACTTTTAGCGGAGAGTGGTTTTCGGGCTTGTCATGGCGAGGCAGTGAGCGCTCAATGATAAACTGTGTGAGGTCTGACGGCTTAGGTTGCCGTTTCTTCTTGGGCATGGCTGTTGTCCAAAGCGGCAGGCCCATCTTGTTCATAGTACGGCAGACAGTGGTCATCAGCGTCGGTCCCAGTGTGATGTGTCCCATGTGGGCCACGTCGAGCACCACGCGTAACCCCTGCTTGATGCCCGCCATGTGGTTGGCGGCAAACTCTCCCACCTGGTAGCCCATCTTGTTGTCGAGCATGTCCATCTGGCGGATAAGATGCGTCAGTTCGCCCGTGTTAATCTTCATGGGGCACGATGTGGAGCACAGACCGTCGGTGGCACAGGTCTGGTCACCGTAATACTTATACTGTCTGCGCAGGGTGGCCACGCGTTCGGGGTTCTCGCCGGTGGCCTCCAAATGGCGTATCTCGCGCTGCACGGCAATGCGCATACGTGATGAGAGCGTCAGACCGCACGACATACAGTTCACCTCGCAGAAGCCGCATTCTATGCACTTGTTGGCACGTTGTACCTGTCGGATGGTCTCCAGGGCTGTCGAACGGCTGCTGTCCATGAGGTGGTGGCCTCCGTCGGGCACGCGGCTGAAGTCAAAGTCGAGAACGGGCAGTGGCTTCAGGCACTTAATGAAGCACTCGGGATCGTCGTTAAAGATGACACCCTGGTTCAACAATCCTTCGGGATCGAAAATCTTCTTCAGTTCCTGCATCACGGCAAAGGCAGCCTCGCCCCATTCGTACTTCACGAAGGGAGCCATGTTGCGACCAGTGCCGTGCTCAGCCTTCAGCGAGCCGTCATAACCCTCGACCACCAGGCTGGCCACATCGCGCATCATCTCTTCGTAGCGCTTCACCTCCTGATCGTTCTCAAAACTCTGGTTTAGGATAAAGTGGTAGTTGCCCTCAAAGGCATGGCCGTAGATACAGGCATCGTGGTAGCCGTGGTCGCTGATGAGTTTCTGCAGACGCACGGTGGCTTCCGGCAGACTCTCTATGGGGAAGGCCACATCCTCAATAAGGCAGGAGGTGCCCACGGGACGGGTGCCGCCGACACTGGGGAAGATGCCGGAGCGGATGGCCCAGTACTTGCCGTAGACGGCAGGGTCTTCAGTAAATTCTGCAGGTATGTACAGGCGATAGCCCGACAAGCAGTTCTTGATGGTCTCAATCTTCTCCAGCAACTGCTCATGGGTGATACCCTTTGTCTCGGTCAGTATAGCTGTCAACCCCTTGTAGTCGCCAGGTTCCACGCCGGCTATCTTTCCTGCATCCACATCTTTCTTATACTGCAGGTAGACGGGGTCGTCAACAGAACTGAGGGATTTGTAGTCGAGCATCTCGGCACTCTTGACAACCAGTTGCTCGGCACTCATCTGCAGGTCTTCATCGCCGGCCTTCAACTGCTTCATGGCCACCACGGCTTCACAGCTCTCTTTCATAGTGAGGAAATAGACCATGGCAGAAGCCTTGAAGGGGTAGTCGTGAAGGGTCTTCATGGTGACCTCAGAGACAAAGGCCAGCGTACCCTCAGAGCCTACCATCAGGTGGGCAATGATGTCGAAGGGGTCGTCGTAGGCTATCAGCGGACGCAGGTTCAGACCGGTAACATTCTTGATACTGTACTTGCGGCTGATGCGCCCAGCCAGCGTTTTGTCGTTTCTGACGCGGTCGCGGAGGGTTTCTATCTTGCTGATAAAGTCAGGGTGACTCTGGCGGAAAGCCTTGCGACTCTCCTCACTTCCAGTATCGAGCACTGTTCCGTCGGTCAGGACGATACGGGCCGATACCAGCATGCGGTCGCTGTTGGCATGGACACCACAGTTCATGCCCGAGGCGTTGTTACACACAATACCGCCGACCATTGCAGAGCCGATGCTGGCAGGGTCGGGAGGGAATACACGTCCGTAGGGTTTCAGTATCTCGTTGACCTTGGCACCGACAATGCCGGGCTGCAAGCGGATGGTGTCTTGTCCGGGGCCTATCTCGTAGCGCTCCCAGTGCTTGCCAGCTACAATGAGTACGGAGTTGCTCAGACTCTGACCCGAGAGCGACGTTCCAGCCGCCCTGAAGGTGAAGGGCAGGTGGTGCTTCTTACACGTCTTTACAATATTTGAAACCTCCTTCTCGCTGTCGCTGCGTATGACCACTTGAGGAATTTCACGATAAAAACTGGCATCTGTACCCCATCCGAGAGTACGTAGCTCGTCGGTGTAAATACGCTCAATGGGAAGAAACTGCTGAATGTCACTAAGGAAATTTTGATAGGCTTTAGTCATAATATAGGGATTTTATACGTGCAAAGATACGAAAAACTTTGACTTTACCAAATTTTATTCATAAAATATTTGTGGTTTGCAAAAAAAATAGTAAATTTGGCCACGAAAACAAACCCTTAAAACTAAAAATCCTATGGCAGCACTTGTTTCTGTTATTCCTATTGTACTGCTCTTTGTTCTGATGATGGGCCTGAAGATGTCGGGCTGGAAGAGCGCGTTGATAACCCTTGCAGTCACCATTCTGTTGGCTCTGTTTGCAGCCCCGGCACTGGACATTGTACCTGCGAAGTATGCCGATACGTCAGTGGCAGGCATCGCACTTTGGTCGGTCATTGAGGGCATGCTGAAGGCCTGCTTCCCAATCATCCTTATTATTATATGTGCCATCTTCAGCTACAACATACTCTGCGAGACAAAGGAGATAGAGACCATCAAGACACAGTTCATACAACTGACGTCGGACAAGGGCCTTCTGGTGCTGCTGCTGACGTGGGGTTTGGGAGGCGTACTTGAAGGCATGGCCGGCTTCGGCACGGCTGTTGCCATCCCTGCTGCCATCCTCATAGGCTTAGGCTTCAAACCCATGTTCTCGGCCGTTATCTGTCTGGTTGCCAATACGGTGGCAGTAGGCTTCGGCGCTGTAGGACTGCCAGCAACGACCTTGGCAAACGAGGTGGCTGGTGAACTGACAGGCGGCATGGCCAGTCATGAAATGCTTTGCGAGATTTCCACGTACATTATTATACAGTTGTCGCTCATGTTCTATATCACGCCGTTCCTCATTCTGATGATGACCGACCGGACGAAGATTATCAAGAATATCACGCTGGCGCTTTTTGTTGGTACACTGTCTATCATCATCCAGTTCAGCTGTGCCTATTTCATTGGTCCTGAGACACCCGCCATATTGGGTAGTGTAGGTTCTATCATAGCCATGCTTATCTATAACAAACTGTTCCTGCGCCATGAGTCGGAACAGGATGTGGTGCATGTCGAGAAGAAGAAGTTTGGTGCCATGAAGACCTTCAAGGCCTGGAGCGTCTACGGATTCATAATCTTCTTTATCCTGATATCCAGCAAGATATTCCCCGACATTAATGCTTTGCTGAAATCGACACTTGTTACGAAGATTCAGTTGCCCGTTATAGGTAACACCTTCTCGTTTGGCTGGCTGTCGAACGCAGGTCTGATGGTGTTCCTCGGTGCCATGATTGGCGGATTGATTCAGGGACTGACCTTCGGCCGCTTAATGAAACAGCTTGCCAAGACCGCCGTTAACCTGCAGAAGACCGCCCTCACCATCTGCTGTCTGGTAGCTCTCGCCTCGCTGATGAACAATACAGGTATGACGCTCTCTATTGCCACAGGACTGGTTGCTGTAACTGGCTCTGCCTATCCTTTCTTCGCACCGCTCATTGGTTCTATAGGCACCTTCGTCACAGGCTCTGCTACGTCGGCTAATATCCTCTTTGGTAAGTTGCAGGCAGCTGCAGCAGGACAGCTGGGACTTGTCAACGATGCACAGTTCTTTGGTGTCAGCGGTAACGAGACCAACTGGTTGGCAGCAGCCAACTGTGCCGGCTCAGAGGGTGGCAAACTGCTTTCGCCGCAGTCCATCGCCATTGCAACGGCAGCATGTGACATGGAAGGCCAGGATGGTGACATCATGCGTAAGACGCTGCCATTTGCCATCTTCTGGATTCTGATGAACGGCCTAATGGTGTTCCTGGGGCTGAACGTCATCTGATTCGGATAAGTGATACAATAAAGTTATGCATGGGCGGAGACAGAAAATCCGCTCATGCATTTTTTTTTAATCTTTTCAGTTTTTATGCAATGTATTTTCTTTTTTTTTTGTACCTTTGCGGCAAATTCAGAAAATTTTGTTATAACGTTATATTTTTTTATGAATTTCACTTTGTTAATTACCGTCTTACTGACGGCATTTACATTGGTGGCGGCAGCTTACCTCGTTGCTAAGCTTATTGGTCCACGCTCCTATGCAAAGGTGAAAGGCGAGCCATACGAGAGTGGCATACCCACTCGGGGCACGTCGTGGATTCCTGTGAGTATTGGCTTCTACCTGTTCGCCATCTTGTTCCTCATGTTCGATGTGGAAACGGTGTTTCTGTATCCATGGGCGGTAGTAGTGAAGGACTTCGGAGCGATGGCACTGCTGTCAATCGGGTTCTTCCTGTTAGTGTTGGTTTTAGGCCTGGCTTACGCCTGGCGGAAAGGAGCTTTGGAATGGAAATGAAACCGAAAATCAAGAGCATTCCTTACGACGAGTGGAACGACAACGAGTCGTTGGAGAAGATTATCGACGAGTTGCATGAGGGTGGCGTGAACGTCATCACTGGCTCGCTCGACAAGTTGATTAACTGGGGCCGTGCCAACTCGCTGTGGTCGCTGACGTTTGCTACGTCGTGCTGCGGCATTGAGTTTATGGCCTGTGGCTGTGCACGCTATGACTTCGCCCGTTTTGGTTTCGAGGTGACGCGTAACTCTCCACGTCAGGCCGACCTGATTATGTGTGCAGGTACCATCACCCACAAGATGGCTCCGGCCATGAAGCGCCTGTACGACCAGATGGCTGAGCCTAAGTATGTGATTGCCGTCGGTGGCTGCGCCATCAGTGGTGGCCCGTTCAAGTCGAGCTACCATGTGGTGAAAGGCATCGAGGAGATTGTTCCCGTCGATGTGTTTATCCCCGGCTGCCCCCCACGTCCAGAAGCTATCATGTATGGCATGATGCAGCTGCAGCGTAAGGTGAAGGCCGAGAAATTCTTCGGCGGTGCCAACCACAAGCAGACGGCTGCTGAGAAGGAACTGGGTGTGTCGAACATGGAGTTGACGTTCCGCGAGAAACACGGCGACCATCGTCGTGAGCCGATTGTTGTGACCGACGTCCCTGAAGATTTTTTAAAAACGACAACAGAGACAACTAATACAACATCTGGTTCTTTCGAGCCGGCAAAGGAAAAGTTGTCCAAGTTGTCAGGGTTGTCGTCTGAAAATAAAGAGGAGGAGAAGGCATGAAGTTAGAATTCCTATCATTTGAGTTTGACAAGTTCGCACAGGAGATGCAGAACTTGAAGGAGAAGAAAGGTTTCGACTACCTGGTTACCATTGTCGGTGAAGACTTCAGCGGAACTCCGGATTGCAAATCCGGAGAAACACTTGGCTGTATTTACATTCTTGAGAACACCAAGACCCACGAGCGTTGCGCCGTGAAGATGATGGCCAGGACGCAGGTCTGCGGCGACGGCATTGCCTCTAACGGCACCGGCGATACCGACGGACAGATGCTGGCCTATATCCCTTCGGTTATTAACATCTGGAAGGTTGCCGACCTGCTGGAGCGCGAGGTCTACGACTTCTACGGCATCGTGTTCCTGGGACACCCCGACATGCGCCGCCTCTTCCTGCGTACCGACTTCAAGGGACATCCCTTCCGTAAGGATTGGCAATTCAACGATGCCTACACACTCGAAGACGATGTGGAGCCCGACTACGGCCTGGAGTACTACATAGACAAGGATGGTAATCTGCAGACTAAGCAGAACAAGCTGTTCTCAGATAATGACTATGTCATCAACATTGGTCCGCAGCACCCCGCTACCCATGGTGTGCTCCGCTTGCAGACGGTGCTCGACGGTGAAACAGTGAAGCGCGTCTATCCGCACCTCGGCTATATACACCGTGCCATTGAGAAGATGTGGGAGCAGATGACCTACCCCCAGACGCTTGCTTTAACCGATCGCCTTAACTACCTGGGAGCCATGCAGCATCGTCATGCGCTGGTGGGTGTTATCGAGGAAGGTATGGGCGTAGAGCTCACCGACCGCATCAAGTACATCCGCACCATCATGGACGAGCTGCAGCGTCTCGACTCTCACCTGCTTTACACCTCGTGTGTGGCTCAGGACCTCGGTGCTCTGACGGGTATGCTGTATGGTATGCGCGACCGTGAGCACGTGCTGAACTGCATGGAGGAGACCACAGGCGGACGCTTGATTCAGAACTACTACCGCATCGGTGGCTTGCAGGACGACATCGATCCCAACTTCGTCAAGAACTGTAAGGACCTGGTGAAGTACCTGCGTCCTACGATTCAGGAGTATATGGACATCTTCGGCGACAACATCATCACCCACAACCGTTTGGAGAACTGTGGCCCGATGAGTCTCGAGGATTGCATCAACTACGGTGTGACCGGTCCTGCCGGACGTGCTTCGGGCTGGAAGAACGATGTGCGTAAGAACCACCCGTATGACATGTATGACAAGGTGGAGTGGGAGCAGTGTACGCTCAACGGCTGCGACTCGATGGACCGCTACCTGGTTCACATCAACGAGATGTACCAGAGCCTGAACATCATCGAACAGTTGATAGACAACATCCCCGAGGGCGACTTCTATGTGAAGCAGAAGCCTATCATCAAGGTGCCCGAGGGACAGTGGTACTACTCTGTCGAGGGTGTGGCCGGTGAGTTCGGCGTATATCTCGACTCTCGTGGCGACAAGAGCCCCTACCGCATGAAGATGCGTCCGATGGGTCTCTCGCTGGTAGGTGCCTTCGACCCGATGCTTCGTGGTCAGAAGATTGCCGACCTGATAGCTACCTGTGCCGCTATTGACGTAGTGATTCCTGATATAGATAGATAAAGATGATTTACGATTTACGAATTTACGATTTACTATTTATTGAATGATTTAGCTATTGTATTATTTACATGGTGAATGTCTGAAGCGAAGTAGGAATCGGAAAAGGAGTAAAAATCGTAAAATCATCAAATAGTGATATAAATCGTAAATTGTAAATCATCAAATAGTAAATTTACAAGATGTTTGATTTTAGTTTAGTAACACAATGGTTCGACCAACTGCTTCGACTGACGATAGGATGTCCTGATTGGTTGGCGATATTGATTGAGTGCGTGCTGGTCGGCGTGGCTATCCTTGTTGGATATGCGCTGATAGCCATCGTACTGATATTCATGGAGCGTAAGGTGTGTGCCTACTTCCAGTGCCGTCTTGGCCCGATGCGTGTAGGCTACTGGGGACTGCTGCAGGTGTTTGCCGACGTGCTGAAGATGCTCATCAAGGAGATCTTCTTCGTCGACAAGGCCGACAAGCTGCTCTATCTTGTTGCTCCCTTCTTGGTGATTGTTGGCTCTGTAGGTGCCTTCTCGTTCCTGCCTTGGAACAACGGTGCCACGGTGCTCGACTTCAATGTGGGTGTCTTCCTGCTCACTGCCATCTCTTCGATTGGCGTAGTGGGCATCTTCCTCGCCGGTTGGGCTTCCAACAACAAGTACTCGGTGGTTTCGGCCATGCGTGGTGCCGTGCAGATGATTTCATACGAGATGTCGCTCTGCCTCTGCCTGATTACCGCTGTCATCCTGACGGGTACGATGCAGATGTCGGGCATCTGCGAGGCTCAGACAGGCCCGTGGAAGTGGCTTATCTTCCAGGGACACATCCCCGCACTGATAGCCTTCTTCGTGTTCCTCATTGCCGGCAACGCCGAGGCCAACCGTGGCCCGTTCGACATGGCTGAGGCTGAGAGTGAGCTGACTGCCGGCCACCACACGGAGTATTCGGGTATGGGCTTCGGCTTCTTCTACCTGGCCGAGTTCCTGAACCTGTTTATCATAGCTGGTATCGCCGCTACGGTGTTCCTCGGTGGCTGGGCTCCTGTGAACATCGGCATCGAGGCATTCGATGCCGTGATGAACTACATCCCCGGCATCGTCTGGTTCCTCGGCAAGACGTTTGCCCTGGTGTGGCTGCTCATGTGGATCAAGTGGACGTTCCCCCGTCTGCGTATCGACCAGATTCTGAAGTTAGAGTGGAAGTATCTCATGCCTCTGGCACTCATCAACCTTGTGCTGATGACTGTCGTCGTGGCCTTAGGTCTTTATATTAAATAAGGTATAAGCAATGGAAAAAGAACAAACATATTTCGGAGAAATCGGGCACGGCTTGAAGACGCTGGCTGTTGGCATGAAGACCTCCTGGAAGGAATACTTCAAGGACTTTTTTACCAACAAGTCTACTGAGCAGTACCCCGAGAACCGCAAGACCACACTGCATGTGGCTAAGCGCCACCGTGGCCGTCTCGTTTTCAAGCGCGATGAGAACGGTGCCTATAAGTGTACGGCTTGCACACTGTGCGAAAAGGCTTGTCCGAACGGCACCATCAAGATTACGTCCCACATGGGTGAAGACCCCGAGACGGGCAAGAAGAAGAAGGTGCTCGACGACTATCAGTACGATCTGGGCGACTGCATGTTCTGCCAGCTCTGTACCAATGCCTGCAACTTCGACGCAATTGAGTTTACAAACGACTTTGAGAATGCCACCTTCGATCGTGGCAAGCTGGTGCTCCACCTCGACAAGGAGGTTTATGAGGGCGGTTCGCTGCCCAACCTCATCGATGGCGGCGCCCCCTTCGAAGTCGGTAAGTTTAATACCAAAACCAAGTAAGGATTATGGCTAATATCATTATGTTTGCAATCCTCGCCGTCATCATCCTCGGCTCGGCCGTGATGTGCGTGACGACCAAGCGGATTATGCGGGCCGCAACATTCATGTTGTTCGTGCTCTTCGGTGTGGCAGGTCTTTACTTCCTGCTCGACTACACCTACCTCGGTGCCGCTCAGATTTCGGTATATGCCGGTGGTGTGACGATGATTTACATCTTCGCCATCCAGCTTGTATCCAAGCGCACCCTGCAGGGCATGGTCGAAAAGATCAAGTGCTCGCGGGCTGCCGGTGCCGCCCTGCTCGCTGTAGTGGGCCTGGCTACCGTTGCCTTCGTGTTCCTGAAGAATGAGTTTATTTGTCGTGCTGCCGACGTGGTTGACGCTGAGGTGCCCATGCGCACCATCGGTCAGGCCCTCGTAGGTTCAGAGAAGTATCAGTATGTGCTCCCCTTCGAGTTCATCTCCATCTTCCTGCTGGCCTGTATCATCGGCGCACTGGTTGTTTCACGTAAAGTCAAGGAGGATTAAGCTATGGTACCCGTACAATGTTATTTCGTGCTCTCAGCACTCCTGTTCTTCATCGGCGTCTATGGCTTTGTGACGCGTCGCAACCTCATTGCCATGCTCATCTCTATCGAGCTGGTGCTGAATGCCGTCGATATCAACTTTGCGGCCTTCAACCGTCTGCTGTTCCCCGGCCTTAACGAGGGATTCTTCATGACCCTCTTCTCCATCGGTGTCTCAGCAGCCGAGTCGGCAGTGGCAATCGCCATCATTCTCAATGTCTATCGCAACTTCAAGAGCGATACAGTAGACAGCATTACTAACATGAAAAGATAAGTAAGTGATTATGGATTACGGATATACAATTTTCATTCTTCTGCTGCCGCTGTTCTCCTTCCTGGTATTGGGATTGGCCGGCATGAAGATGTCGCATAAGACGGCAGGACTCATCGGAACCTGTTCGCTGGGCCTTGTCACGATTCTGAGCTACTATTGCGCGTTCCAGTACTTTGGTGCCGACCGCGTGAACGACGTTTATCAGACCATCGTGCCCTATAACTTCACATGGCTGCCGCTGGGCGACCTGCATTTCGACATGGGCATCATGCTCGACCCCATCTCGGTGATGATGCTGATAGTCATCTCCACGGTGTCGTTCATGGTTCACATCTACTCCTTCGGCTATATGCACGGTGAGAAGGGCTTCCAGCGCTACTACGCCTTCCTGAGCCTCTTCACCATGTCAATGCTCGGTCTGGTGCTCGCCACCAATATCTTCCAGATGTACATGTTCTGGGAGCTGGTGGGTGTGTCCAGCTATCTGCTCATTGGTTTCTACTATCCGCTGCATGCCGCTGTGGCTGCCTCAAAGAAGGCGTTCATAGTGACGCGCTTTGCCGACGGCTTCTTCCTCGTGGGTATCCTCATCTTCGGATTCTACACCGATTCGTTCTCGTTCTCGTTTGCCGGACAGGGTGCCGACATCGTGATGGGAGCCGGAACCACGCCGTTCATTGCCGGCAATGCTGCCAAGGCCGTTGCTGCCGGTGGCTTTATCCTGCCTACGGCTCTGACGCTGATGT
>Ga0326514_10000331_pt1 | contig 32620 bp, 36 predicted proteins | sample 3_2548_0518_D_FD_203653 | JGI IMG/M metagenome (GOLD analysis project Ga0326514, IMG submission 203653) | Bovine rumen microbial communities from UC Davis, California, United States - 3_2548_0518 | ecosystem: Host-associated > Mammals > Digestive system > Stomach > Rumen | place: USA... | reverse complement strand
ATGTAACGTTATGTGATAGTGACGGGAGTAACGCTATAAATAAATAAATAAGAATATAAATAAATAAATAAATAAGAAATACATATATAAAGGGAGCGTTATGTTACGTTACGTTACGGGCGTTACGTTTTTTGTTTGTATATTTCTGTATATGGAACCAAACAGCAGAATTGACAACGGCATCACGGGCAGCGCAATTCAGCGCAAGGTTAAGAGCTTTTTCGGTGAAGGTCTGTTTGACAAGAACTCACCCGATTGCCTTGTGCAGAGCAACGCCTTCGGTGAGCTTCCTTACCACGATAGCCTATCTTGCTATGAGCTTGGGCGCATCCTGTATGCGGGAATCAACCCGCAGATAAAGATTATGGAGAGCGACAGGGAGCTTTTCGCCCTTCTCACCATAGCGAAGAACACGGGTATGCGCTCCGACAAGCTAGGGGTGTACATAATGAGGGCTGTGAGCCTTATCTTGCAGAACTCCGACCGAAAACGTGGCTACGATTTCCACGGCTACAGGGGTCGCATAGCGGAGAACCTGCGTGACGATGGCCTACGGGCGGCAATTGACGCAATCAAGTATTGGAATCCCGAAAGAAAGGGCAAGGGAGAGAAACCCGCCTATTCGTTCTTGACCTACTGCATCATCAGAAGGATGAAGGGAACGCTTACACGGCACAAGAACAAGATTATCAATCAAATCAAGAGGGCTGAAAAGAACGGAAACCTCGCAAATCCCGAACTTTACGTGTGTTTGGGTGCTTTTACCAAGGAAACATACTTTGACGGGCGTAAAATATCTAATGAAGGCGATAACAGGGTCTTTGAAGATTCCCACGCCTATTTCAACCGACTTAAACAGCAAGCCAAGCAGAGGATAAAGGAAAAGTATGGCAATAACAAACCCGCAGATTCTGAACCTGTTAAGGCAGGGTAGCCAAGTTATGCAGCCTTCCCTTCTCTTGGGAAGAAGCGGACAGATGGTAGACAGGGGGCTTGGTTGGGCTGTAGGAGCCGTTGACGCAGGTAGGGGCGTCGGGAAGTCCACCGAAACGGCGGTTGAGCTTGGCCTTGCTGGAGCGCAGGGCGAACCCGACCCCGAAACGGGAATTGCCGAAAACATCCAAGACCCGACCGCAGAAAGATACATCTTTGTAGGCAACATCGCCTGTTGTCCCGAATGCGCCCGAATGAGTGGTATGGAAGTTCCCGCAGGTACAAGCATACTTGAAATTTCTCACCCGAATTGCCGTTGTCAGATTGTACCCGAAAGCGTAGCTAGGACGATGTTAGGTAGCGAATCCACGTTGCCCAACCCGATTAACCCGAAAACGGGTGTTCCGTACACGGACGAAGCTACGGACTACGCCATTATCAAAAGTTTACACAACAACGAACTAGCCGACCGCAGAAAGCGGTTTATGGGGTTGTAACATGGGAAGAAAACGCAAACCTAACACATTGGTCACAATCGCACAGAAAGTGGCCTTACAGCCCGAAAAGAATCAGATGGCTACACACCTACTTACGGGCGTTGATTTAGCCCGTGAAGGGGCTGAAAAGACGTGTATTATGCCATTCCGTACCCGTGACAGCGAATACGAGCTTTGCGACACGAAAATCTTGAAGGCGGGAATCAATGTTTAAGCAAGAAGATATTGAAATCCCGAAAGAATCGCTTGACATTCTGATTAAGAGCGACCCATCCTTGTGCGATTTCGTCACGAAGGCTGTTAGGGCTATGCGCTCCGATGAAAAGGTCAGATTGGCCTGTTTCAGTTCCGAAGGTATGAACGATTCTTTTATGAAATACCTTCTGTACAGGCTTGATATTCGCAGGGACAGCCCGATAATTGACTACATCTGCTACCCGCAGACGAAAATCCATCAGCAGCTCGCAAAGTTCCTTCTTGATGAATACGAATTGGCGAAGCGTGACTACGAAATTCAGCTCGCATCCGATTGGATTGCTTCGGGCAACGAAAAGAGCGCAGCGGCGAAGGTTCTCTCCGTTCTGAAAAAGGAAACTTGGGGCGACAAGCCGATAAGCATCAACAACAACGCACCTACGCAGATTCTTTTCTGCGAGAAGGAAAAGACCAAGACCCCGCAAGAGCGTGTCGGTTGGAATGGCGTTGACAATTTCGTCAAGGAGAACAACATCTGAATCCAAAAGCAGAAAACGTGATGCGGATAAACCTGTTACCGCATCAGAAGCGATTCTTGCAGAGCGAAAAGACCTTCACGATTCTCTGTGGCGGTCGCTCCTGTGGCAAGACCTTCTGCGCTTCGTGGCTTGTAGTCCAATGGCTTCTCCGTGGCTTTGACGTGCTATGTACCGCACAGAGCTACAAGACATTGGAACGTGTGTTGTTCAAGGGAGTTGTGGAAAAGATTTCAGAAATGGGAATACAGCCCGAATGCAACAAGACGAAAATGGAAATTCGCTTGAACGGGCATACGGCATATTTCTATTCAGCCGAAAAGTCAAATATTGACAACGTGCGTGGTCTTACCAACATCAAGGCTTTGGTGATGGATGAAGCGGCCTTGGCTTCCAAGGAATTTTTGGATGTTGCTATGGCTACCCTTCGTGGCGAAGGCATTGGCGACCCAAGAATCTATATGATGTCAACCCCGAAGGGCGGTAAGAACTTTTTCTCAAAGGTTATCAGAGAAACCCCGCCCGAAGATATTGAAATCATCTACGCACGTTCCCGTGACAACACAACCTTGTCCGAAAAGTTCTTTAGGAGCCTTGAAGCTACCTATTCGGGCGTTTTCGCAAGACAGGAACTTGAAGGCGAAATCCTTGATTCAGATACGCCCGACCAATTGTTCAGCTCCACGATTATATCGCAGATGATGCACAGGCAGACGGGCTTTACGGAGTTTGATATTCCCGTTATCGGCATAGATGTTGCCCGATTCGGTGACGATACCACAACGGCTTACCTGCGCAGGGGTAGGAATGTTCAGCTTTTGTTCAAGGTGAACGGGGCTGATTCGTTCGCCATCTACGAAAAAGTCCGTCAAGGCATAATGAGCCACAACTTGAAAAAGAACCGCACAATCTTGAACTTTGATGGTACGGGCGGTTTTGCATCGGGTGCTGTTGATATTTGTCGCAAGGGCGGTTTTTTCGTGAACGAATTGCATTTTAACGCAATCGCAAACAATGTAAGCGATTATTTCGGAAATTTGAGAACATTGATGTACTTCAATTTCAGCGAAGCTGCCAAACGTGGGCTATCAATTCCCTACGATGAACAGGTTGAAATGCAGCTATCCTGTGTAAGATATTTTATAGACGGGCAAGGCAAGCGTAGAATCATCCCGAAGGAACAGATTAAGGAAATTCTAGGATATTCCCCCGATGATTCCGATGCTATTGCGTTGACCTTTGCGCAGGGTGACTTGGAAAATCCGTTTAGGGCTGAAATGGGCGTTTTTGACCCGAATTACGATTTTGATTCTGCGATGGCAGCGATTAACAACTCTTACGAATGGAGAAAGGCATAATGGCAGAGAAAGAATTTGACCAAGATACTTTGGAACGATTGAAAACATTCCTAAAGGACTTTGACGCAAAATGCGGAAAAGATATTGTCCGTATGCGCAAGGACAGGGAATTTGCCTGTGGCGACCAATGGAACGAATACGTTTCTACAGAAAATGGTCGCCCCGAAGCCGTGTTCAACATCATTGACAATTTTGCCAACGCAATCTTGAACCCGTTCCTATCCAAGCCGTTTGATATTACCTATACGCAGGTTGACGAAACATCCACACCCGTTGACAAGATTAACCTGTGGGTAAAGGAATTGCAGAACGAATGGCAGACAAAGAACGCTGTTGAAACGGGTCTTGATGCTGCTATCAAGTGTGGGCGTGGTTTCTTCTACGCAACAAATACCGAAGAAAAGAAGGCTGCTATATTCGCAGTAGACGACCCTACGATGGTGATGTTTGACCCGAACTCCACGGAAATCAATGGCTCCGATGCAGAGCAGGTTGCCGTGGTTGAGTATATCTCAAAGAACAAGGCGAAATCAAAGTATTCTGAATATTACGATGAAGAAGCCCGTGGAAACATTTCTCCGTACTTGGGTGACAACTACCGACCGCAAGAAGATTCTAGCACTATCATTCACTACTATGAAATGCAATGGGGCAAGATTGCGGAAGTTGACGAAAACGGGAATAAGGTTGAAAAGGAATACAAGTATATCCTTTATACAAAATTCCTTGATGGCGTAATCATTTCGCAGCAGCAGCTCCCGCTGAAACATATTCCCGTTGTTCCTATTTGCGGTTCCCGTACTTGGCTTGACAAGCATCGTACTTTTGTCGGCATTACTCACAAACTCAAATATCCGCAGATGGTCATTAACTATGCAGTCCGTCAGTTGATGGAACGCCTAGCCCGTACCCCGAAATCTCAAATCATTATCGGCAAGACAGCCTTGCAGGGTAACGAGAAATATTACGAGAATGCGGACAAGAATCTTTCCCCGTTGCTTCCGTTCAATGACTTTACAAGCAATGGTGCGAAGATTGACCCGCCCGTTCGCTTTGACAACTCCGTACAATGTGACGATATTATTCAGATTGTTTCGGGTCAGATTGACCTTATGTCAAGTATTGTCGGTATGCCTTCAACGGGCATCGCAAACAGCTTGGGCGCAGAAGAAACGGCTGAAAGTATTCTGTTACGAACAAAGTCTACAGAAAGCAATGTTTCCCACTACATTGAACACGCCAAGCAGAGTATGAAGCAGCTTGCAGAAATTCTCTTGGAGTTTTACACGATGTACAGCGATGAACCGATTGTAGGTGTTCGCCCTGTTATCGGTAGTGGCCCCGAAACCATCACATCCAAGATGGAAGCCCGTAGGCAGCTTCTCGCATTGTCGCAGCTTTACCCCGAAAATATGAAGCCCGTGATTGCTTACGGCATCACAAAGACTTTGGATAACATTGAAATTTCTAGCATCAGCAATATGCTTGCGAAATTGTTGCCTCCCGAAGTTCTTTCTGATGAAATTCCGCAGGTTGCGCAGTTGCAGCAGCAGATGCAGCAGGTTATCGCATTTGACAAGCAGCAGATGGCGCAGAAGGATGAAACAATCAAGAACTTGCAGAATCAGATTTTGCAGTTGCAGCTTAAGACACAGAGCGATTACAATATTGCTGCGATGAACAACGCAAGCAAGGAAAAAATCGCTGCGATGAATCTTATGAGCAAGCAGCAAGAAGTAGAACAGAAGGGCGCACTTGATGCGCAGAAGATGTATATGGATGCTAAACTTGAACAGCAGAAGGCACAGGCTGAAATTGAAACTAAACAGAAGATTGCAAGCATTGACTTGATGAAGAAATTGGGCGAGCTTGATATTCAGAAGCAGAAAAATGAGCTTGAAATTGAAAAGCAGAGCCGACAAATTTTGACACAAGGTCAAAAAACACCCGAATAGTGTGTAATATATAAAATGAGCGAGGTAGCTAGTGCCTTGTTCATTTTTTGTAAACCAAAACTAGATAGGTAGAAAGATGAACGCTACAGAAAGACTTGATGCGGTTATTGCCCGTGAACAGGAATCTTCTCAAACTTTTGAGGATTTGGAGAAGTCACAGAACCCGAACCCTCAACAGCCGAATGGAGAAGAACCCAAAGTAGTAGACAATGACCATCCGAACACTCCCGAACCGAATGTGACAGGTGAAGGCGGTGCTGAAACTCCCGTTGAAGCGGAAAAAGCGGGTGCTACAGGTGGGCAGCAAACACCTAACGAGCCTTCCGTAGAAAAGAAGGATAACGAAAACCCGAACGATAAGGGTCATTCTCCCGAAGAACAGCGCAAGTACACTTGGCAGAAGCTCCGAAACGAAAATAAGGAGTTTAAGGCCAGGAATGAAGCCTTGAATACCCAAATCAAGCAGCTTCAAGAACAGATTGCAAAGTTCAAGGAAGAAAAGCCTTCGGAGCAGCAATATACCGAAGAAAATTTCCGAAGCAAGGAAGATTACTTTAGGTATCTTGCGCATCAGCAATATCAGCAAGATTCAAAGCAATCGCAGCAGCAGCAAGCGGAACAGGCTCTCGCCAATCTCCAAGAACAGCAGAGAGCTATGACCATTCTCCAAAGAGAAGAAGCCTTGTTCCCTGCCGAACAGCGTAAGCAGTATTGCGATGTTGTGAATGCAGCTATGGAAGCGGGTATGAGTAATGCGTTGAATGCCAACCCCGATGTTATGGAATTTCTTGATAACAGCGAAATGGCTCCACGTATGCTTTACCACTTTGCATTGAAGCCCGAAGATTTCATCAATATCGTTAACAACCCGAACCCGACCTCTCGCAAGTTTGCATTGGCTCGCTTGGAAGAAGGTTTATATCGGACTTTCGTCTTGAACAAAGGTGCGGCACAGCCCAACAATGGCGGTGAAGCACAGCCCCCGAAAAATTCGGATGTTCCTAATCAAACGCCACCGAAGAAGCAGGTTCCCATCATCGGGAAGATTGGCGAAGGCGGTGACAAGTCTAACAGCGATACGGCATCAGAAGCAGAAATTATGAAGTCTTATCGCAAGTACACGGCTTAACAAGCAGGTATAACTATGGCAAATGAAACCAATTCTTTCAGCCTAAACCGCAAGACGCAGTATCTCGCTGCTGCGGTCAATGACAATGTTCCGTACATTCAAGCTTCTCGCTCTTATCTCAAAGATAAGGTGGAAGGCAAGAAGTGCGGTATGACTTACAACTTTTACTTCCCCGACCCTGGCAAGGCTTATGCGGGTACAAGCGAGGTTGATATTACCAATGACCTCAAGACTATCACCGAACGTGAAGTATCTTGTACTCTGATGAACGCCCGTACAAGCGTTGACCTCGGTACTTGGGAACGCCTTACCGAAATTGAAGATTTCGTGAACGAAGTCGCTGAACCCCGTGGTCAGACCCTCGCAACTGAAATTGAAATTGATTCTATCAATCGTGGTTGGAAGGTTTCTGATGGCGCAAAGGTAATTAACGCCAATGAACTCGGTATGGATGATTTGGCAGGTCTTGCCGCAAGCTTGAAGGCTATCCGTAGCCGTGGTAAGTTCCGTGCTTTCGCACACCCCGCATTCTACCATTCGCTCGGCGCAAAGAACCTCTCTTTGTTATTGCCTAGCGATATTATGCGTGAAATTTATCGTTCCGCATTCATCGGTAACTATATGGATGTGGATTGGGTTTCCGAAACCTATATGCCGACCCTTTCTGTGACGGGCGCACAGACCGCTGCCAACGTGACAGCCATCGGAACTGATGGTATCAGCATCACGGGTACTAACCTGTATGTTGGTATGATGTTCACTTTGCGTGGCGTTGAAGCCAAGTGTACCGATATGTTCGGTCGCAGAACCGCAGAAGATAAGGTGTTCATCGTTGAATCCGTCAACGCAGCAGGTACAGCAGGTAAGCTCTCGCAGCGCATCGTATGCTCTACGGGCAACGCAAGCGAAGCTACAGCCGTTCAGACCAACTGCAACACCTACGGCTCCTTCACAGCCATTTGCACCGCAGGTCTTACCGCAAAGACCCTTCTCACCGCTACGGGTGATTACACCATCATCCAAGCCCGTGATGCCGATGCCCTTGAATGGGATACCTACAAGCATCCGAAGCTTGAAGGTTGCACCGAATCTACGCAGCGTGTGGGTAAGATTACCGCACAGGTCGCAAAGTGGGCTAACGTGTACACCCGTCAGCAGATTGTCCGTGTGGATGTTCCGTACATTTCGCAGATGATTGACGGAAGGCGCAGCCGCTTGCTTGTGGTCAAGCTCCCGTAAGAATAGTCATTGTTGGTTTGCCAATGACAAAAGGACTACCCCGATTGGGGTAGCCCATTTTTTTTGCCATAGGGAGAGGTTTGTAATGTTTACGGATTTAGAAGAAGAAAGTTAGAATGATTGGTTTAACTTTCGGTTGATTCTCCCGTAGGCAAATGCTTGGATGGCGGGTCTAGGCTTTATCATAATGGCGCCGATTCAGCGATACCCGCATCTTTCTTACGCTAGTGCGCACAACGCAAGAACATTCTTGTTGAACTACATCCGTAGAGGAAGGTGGAAGAATCGGACTTCCATACCCACGTAGGGTCATTGTTTAGCAAACAAGTTCCTTACCATTCGGAATCAACCTTCCAAGTTAAAGCTGATGGGTGGAGTTGAACCGCCAACATACCGCTTACAAAGCGGTTGCTCTACCTATTGAGCTACATCAGCCATTCGTTACTTTTTCGGGGGCTTCTTGCCGCCACCCTTCTTTGTACCACAAGGCATATCATTCTCCTTTTTTGTTAATGTGTTGAAGTAGAACCCGATATACTTTTCAGATTCTGTGTACAGGTTGCTTTCTGAAATGAAATCAGCCTGTGCCTTCTGAACCGAATAGTAATTTTCGGGCTTTGATAGAAATTTAAACTTTTCCATTATCGTCTTTGGCGTGTCAGATTCTGTAACGGCCTGGCATTTCAAACATCCGTTATAAGGAGAGCCTTCAAATACATCGCCCATAAACACAGCACCCAAAGCAGCGGCTTCAAGCATCTTGATATTTGACTTTGCCCTGTTGAAATCCACGGGAGCCAACGGAGCTATCATAAAGTCAGCATTGATTGCCTTAAGCACAGACGGGTAAGAAAATATGTGCGACCATTGGATGTTACCGATTTTTTCGCCAAGCTTCTTTCCGAAAAATTTGATTTTCTGTGTAGACTTACCAAAAACAATAACATCAAAAATATCGTTTTCAACACCCATCTTGATAAAGGTTCGCCATTTCTCGGAGAAATCAAGGGTTGCACCCCTATCACCAAAATGGGAAATAGAACCCGTGTAGCAAATAAGCGGTTTCTTGTTAAGCTTATGTGTGGGGTAGCCGAAAAGATAACGTGACACAACATTAGGAATGGTCTTTACATTCTTCATTCCGTTTTCTTCAAGCTTTTTCGCAAGGAATGCGGTAGAAGCTATAATCAAGTCCATCTGCTTTGCAAACACCACGATTCTATCAACCGCAAGCTTTGTTTTCTTGTCAAGCACATCGGATGCTCCATTGTCACCCGCCTTGAACGGCAAATCGTCAAAGTCCATCACAAGATTGTACTTGTAACCCTTTTCTTTGCGCAGCTTGATATAATGTTCAATACAATACTTTGTCATATCAGAAGCATCGGACTTAAACACGATTGCAGCGGTCTTTGACAAAATTCTTTCGTCATTGATTTCAAAAGGCGGTTCAAGGAATCTGTATTTGCAATTCTCAACATTGTTGAGGTAAGTGGCGAGAGAACGGAATCTGTAGAATCCGCAGCCCTGCTTATCGCCCACATAACCTATGATGAAGGTTTGGCCTTCATAGGTCTTTACATTTGGTTTGGTTTGCATAAATAGCTCCTGTTATTGAACAATATAGTTTATTGTGCGTAAAATATATATACGAAAAGATTCTTTTAGGGTAAAATTATGGCTACAATTAGGGATATTATCACAGCAGCCTACAGATATTCGGGCATTTTGAATGACAAGGCAGAACCCGATGGCAATAGGGCTACCGAAGCCGAAGGGTTTCTCAACCAAATCATCTACAACTACAACTTGGAGAACTACCTTCCATATTGTCAGAACGTGAGAGAGCTTCCCGCAGGTTTTCAGACCTATGAATTTTTCGTACCCGAAGAAGAAGGCGAAGAAGCCCCTGCACCGCAAGTTACTTTTGGCGGTATTCCGCACATTATTGATGAAATCCAACCCGTAAGCATCTTGCAGGTCGCTTACAAGAACGGAATAAGTTGGTCGCCCATTGATGTTGTCGGTTTCGGAGCCATCACTCCTTACATTCTCAATGTACCCGCAGTTCCCGCATTGGCTACATATCAGCGCACAGGCAAAGCAGGTTTCATTTATCTCAATCGCCCGACAACCCGTGATATTAGAATCGTTTATAACAGAAATTTGGATAAAGTAACTCTTGACGATGTGCTTGATGCACCTCCCGAATACGTTCAGTTGTTCATTATAACACTTGCTATTCGCTTGGCTCGCAAGTATAAGTTACCTACAACCGATTTGGAAGTTCTTATCGCAGAAAAGGATGATATTCTCAACAAGATTCAAGACAGAAACAAGAATGACCATCACATCCTTTATACGAATACGGACACAAATCCGTTCTACAACATTCTTTCGCCTAGAGGTTGGTAATGAGCGAAAATTACGGAATTGAGTTACCTTCCATTGTTGGCGGTTCCTATGAAGGCAGGTTCAAGGTTGTTTCTCCCGAAATATCCTTGAATATGTTTGTTGAACCCGTGAACACAGGGAACAACGGATATACGGACAAGATTCTTAAATCCATTGATGGCAACGAAGCCGTTCTTTATTTTGGAGAAACAGAAGCTTCAAATGAACCGAATGAAGATTTTACCTTCGGTGTAGGATGCCGTGGCCTTTACACAAGCTCGTCAAGCCCCGAAGGTGTTCCGTATATGTATGCGGTATTTGACAAGAGCCTTTGGCGCATCAAGCCAAATATGAAGGCTGAAAGCTGCATCAAGATTGGCGGTATTGAAGCGGTCAAACAGCCTGTAAGATTCGCTGAAAGCGGCGGTGTAAATTCGCAGCTCTGTATGGCTTTTGGCGATACAAATACATTGGTTTGCGGCTTGCTTGATACCGATGAAAACATTCACTTACAGGTTATAGCAAACCCAATCAATCCTTATAACCCTGCAAACCAAAACGAAGACCCTAATCTTAACGTAACTCCTTGTAGGTCTACACATATCGTTGAAATGAAGTCACGTATCTTGATTAACGATGCGGACTACGGGCAGGTGTTTATTTCCCGTGTAGGAGCTTTCCAAGGCGGTACGATAAAGGTCTATGACCTTGATGCCGATGGCAAGATTCAGTATAAAAAAGATGGCTATACACCTCTTTACAAGGATGTTCCCGCAAACGAATGGGGTTGGAAGGATGATAGGGGAGCCTATATGTACTACACCCCGCTTTCCGATACGGGCGACAAGGTTCTCGCTATGGAGTGTATCAACAATGGTACTCTATTCGTGTTCGGTAGCCACAGCTATGCAGTTCTTACTATGGAAGATAGTGAGTATCAGTTGAAGAATACGCTGATGGGTAACAACATCGGTATAGCAGCCCCGCAGAGCCTAGCAAAGACGGAGAATGAGCTTTGTTGGCTTGGCAGCGGTGACGATGGTCATAACGGCATTTGGAGCGTTTCGCTTGACGGAAAACCGAAGAAGATTTCAACGTTCGCTTTGGATAGGGAAATTCAAGCGATGGATGTTACAGAAGATGCTTTCGGTTTCGGTTACAACTACGCAGGGCATCATTTCTATGTAATCACGTTCCCCGCAGCAGACAAGACTTTCGTCTACGATTTTGATACGCAGCTTTGGCACAACCGAAGCACCCGTGATGCGTTGCTTGATATTGACCATTTTTGGTTCCCTGTTTTTGCCCATCAGTTCAACGGCAAAGTTTACCTCGGTAACTACGAAAACAATTGCTTGATGAAGGTGGTTGAAAACAAGCATACTGAATGGGATGGTCGCCCGATTCGCAGATTGCGCAGAACCCCGATTATCGTTTCTGATTTGACAAATTTCATTGTAAATGAGTTTAGGATTGAATGCAATGTAGGTACAACTCCTTACGAAAATCCTTTTGACGATATGAGTGTTCCTCACGATGGCGAAGCTTGGCAGAATGCGGGTTATAAGCCCGCTGTAATGGGAAGGTTCAGCGCAGATGGTGGTAACACTTGGCAAGACCTTAACGATGCCTTTATGGGGCGTACAGGCGAATATGATTACCTGTGTCAGTTCCTTGGGCTTGGAATGGCTCGCTTGGGCGTTATTGAAGTTTCGCTTACGGCTCCCGTTGATTGGGTAATTACAAACAGCAAGATTCGGTACACCCGCACAAGAGGTTTCTAATGCAGACAGATACCGCAGAAAGCAAATTTACCCGAATCAGCGAAGCTTGGTCAAAGAACTTTGACGAATTGCGCATTTCGCAGACCCTTGAAGCTTTGAAGGGCGAATGGGGTAATGAAGAAAGCGAAGATGGCGTAAAGGTCGCAAAGTTCGGAAAAGCCGTTTTTTGGCAAAAGCTTGGCGCAGGGTCAAAAACTTTCACAATTCCGAAATGTGAATACAGATACTATTGTAAAATATATGGTGACAACGGCTTTCTTGGCAGCATCTTCATTGAAGCTGAAAAAGAGCAGATTACCATTTCGCAACCCGAAAATACCCGATGGCAAGTAGAGGGTGTTTTCATACAGGAGAATTAGAAAATGATTCCTATGCTAATCGCAGGTGGCGCAGCTCTTGCAGGTGCGATGATTAACGCCAATGCACAGCAGAGAGCCAACAGGGAAGCGCAGCAGGGAGCTGCCAATGCAGCCAATCGTGCAGCAGCAGCTTGGGGCGAATTAAGCGGTAACTACACCGCAAATGAACAGACTTTGCGTGATTATGAAGGCAAGGTTGGTCGGACATACAGCCCCGAAATGCTTCAAAGTCTTTCTACGCAATATCGTAAAATGCTTGAAAGTCCCAATGATTTTATGTACAATCCTACGGACTTTGACTACACAAAGAACATTGAGGATTTCTACGATAAAGCTTGGGAAACAAACGCAAACGCACAGCAGAGGGCTTTGGAACGCTCCGCAGCCAATGGCGGTGGTTTGTATAGCAGCGGACTTATCAACAATACCGCAAGCCTTATGAGTGAAAACGCAAACAATGCTTACAAAGAAGCCCGTGAAGCATATTTCCAAGACAAGGGCTTGGCTCTTGACCAATGGAAGGCTTACAACGATATGCTGAAAAACAAGGCTTCTTCCAAGCTCGGCGTTATGGAAGCATACGGGCAGAACCTTAACAATGGTTTAGGTCTGTATGGCGATATTACAAGCGCAAGAATCAGCAACAATAACAGCGCAGCGGATGCCTACGCAAATCTTGCGGGTACTTATTCCAACCTTGTCGCACAGGCGGGTAATCGCAGCGTGAACGGCTTTGGTGGCTACGCAGCACCCACACAGCAGAAACTTTACTAGAGGTAGCTATGTTTGAAAATACAAGATGGTCTAACCCGAACTATCAGCCTAACTTTGACTATGGTCAGAGGGTGCAAGCAGCCCGTGAAGGAATGTGGGGCGCAAATGCAGCCGTTGAAGGTTTGAACCTTATTGGTAAGGGCGTTGAAGCTTACGCACAGCGCAAGCGTGTTGATGATATTCTGAAACAGCTCTATACACAGAGTTACGAACACCCTAACAGCGAAGTTATGCTTGGCTCTGAACCGATTGTGGTGGCAGGTGGTGGCGGTTCTGTTACAGAAGCGGGAAACCCACTTTTGTCCGCTTTGACACAAAAGGAATATGACGAAATTGTGAAGAAGTATTTGCAGCAGACAAACGGAATGAATGAATCTCCGTTGATGAACTTTGACTATGGGGTTGGCTAATGTTAGGATATGCAGAAAAAGATGCTTTCGCAAACCTTCAAGGTATTCAGAATATGAATAACAGGATGATGCAGAAGTTTTCTAATAATAGATACGGCCTGTATTCCAACAATCCTGTTAAACCGAACCTTAATGGAATGATTTTCAAGACGGATGAAAATGGTGTACCTACTCCATTGAATGAAGATGAAATGGCTTTGCTTAAGCAAAAGAGCCAATCTACATCTATGGGTGCAGCAATAGAAGCGGCATCCCCTTCTCCCGTTACTGAAAAGGCAAGCCCGTGGTATGACTTTTTGAAGCATCCGCAAAACACACCTTATGAACTTGAACAGATGCGCAACCAAGGCATCTTGCGTGATGCTGCAATCGCAGCGGCTATGAATAAGCCCGTGTTTTTCCCCGAAGCGGACACTTTGTCTGAACCTATGGCGAAGCTTGCAGGTCAGCAGAATGGTCTTGCACAGAGCGCAATGCAGCAATTTACAACCCGTCAAGGTATGGCATCGGATGCCTACAAGATGGCTACAGGTCTTGCTACGCAGTACGCTTCTAACGCAATCCAAGCCGATATTCAAGCAAGGAAATTCAAGGCTGATGCAGAAGAATCACAGCGAAACGCTAATGTTTATGGCGACCAAGCAAAAACACTTTATGGTCAGATGCCCGATGAAATGAAGGCTCTTTCGGGTAAACCCGAATTTCTTGAAGTTGTACGAAACAAGTATGATGAAAAGTTGCAGAATCTTGCACAGGCTTACGATATTCTAAAAAGACAGCAAGCCGTTTTTCAGAACGATGCGCAGAGCAAGGCAGAACAATCTCAATCCTATCTTGCAAAATCCAAGGCTTTCAGAAATGGAGCATCCAAAGTTTCTAAAGATTGGGAACTTGGTTTGGATTTTGGCGGTGGCGAAGAAGTTGAAGCTCCGCAGATGGTTGGTAACGATATTCGCTTTGCAGGTCAAGGCGATATTGGAAAAAATGGAGCAGGTGCTTACGGGAATTTCAGCAATCCTAAAAATGAAGCTCCCGCTTCATCTACACCTAACACAACTGCACCAACAAATACCGCAGCGACAAGCGGTGCAAGCGGTAAAGGAAATCTTGTTTTTGAAAAAGGCAAGGTTGGCAAGGCTTCTGCACCAAAATCTGATTCTAGTTTTGAAGAAGGTTCTCCCGAACGTGATTTTGAAAACCTCGCAAACGAGTATTACAAGATTGGTAGATTCGGTGTAGGCGGTGCTTGGAAGAACCTTGATACGCAGGTACAGCGCAGGGCTTTAGATGATAATTGGTTGAGAAGAACCAATGGAGTTAAACAGAAGTTGGCTCTTGATTTGAGGAACAACCCCGAATCTTTCGCAAAGCACAGACCTCTTTTTGATTTCATCCGTTCGGGCAATCAGTTTGGCGATACAAGCAAGTTGCTTGAAGCCGCTGCAAACCCACCTCAATCTTACGATTTGTCTTACTACGCAAATCAGTTCAACGCCACAGGCGATGAAGTTGAAAGAGGTGATTTGCAAGACTACCTTGCTATTCTGAATGAAGGCGGTGCTTTGACAATGCCCGAAGTAAAGCATCTTGAAAAAATGCTTACCGAGCGTTTCCCCGTAACCAATTTGAAGGGCGAAAAGAAACCGCTTTTGCAGCAGAACGGCTTAAAAATCAAGTTCTTTAAGGCCACGAACCCCGATGGCTCCCCGATGCTTGATGATAAAGAACAGCTATATTTTGTTCCGTTGAAGGATTCTTTCAAGTAGGTTTTTATGGCAGAAATTTTCCCGAAAAGCGATTACAGACAGCAGGTAAACAAGGTTCTTTCTGAAAATTCTAAAGCACTTGAAAAAGATTTGGATGAAAAAAGATTCAGAAGCAACCAAGAAGAAATTTTAGCTGTTAGAAAAAAAATCAGACAGCTCAAAGAAGCTGATTCTCTCTTTAGGGAAGGTTTCAAGCTACAGCCTTACGCAGAAGCTATCACACAGAAGTCTACATCTGCATCCGCTAATCAGCAAAACGGGTTCTTTGCAAGCTTCAACAACCTCGCTACAGAATACATCAAGCAGAACAAGGGTAATGAAGATGCCTTGAATAAGTTTAAGAAGATGAACGCCTTGGAACAAAGAAAGTTCCTTAAGGACAATCTTAACGATATTGTCAACAATGCGGGTGCGGAATTTGTTCCCGCATTCAAGGCAGCTTCGGGTGAAGAAGGTGCTACGAAAGCAGACTTTATGGATAGAACCGAAAAGTCTTTGACAAATGAAATCAACTATCTGACAAAGAACGCCACCAAAGCAGACCTTGAATTTCAGCGTTACAAGGATATTTACAATGTTCCCTATTGGACTAATAGGGATATGAATAACTTTTTGCAGAGCGATGGCAAGATTTACCCTACGGGAAGCGCAGCTATTCAGCAGAAAACTTTTGACGAAAATACGGGTGATGGTCAGAAAGCATACAAGATGTACAAGGGTGGTAGTGCTTACGGCTCCTTTATGCTTGATTACAAGCGTGACAGAAGCAGCGCAGACCCCGAAATGGATTTCTTCAAAAAGGTAAAAGAAACCTACAACAACAAGCCCGTTGTAGACAGGTTTGGTTCTACAACCCTTGCGGACAGATTCAAGAACAAATTGGCTTATGCCGATTCCCGTAACAGCTTTGGCGGTTTTGTTGATTTTGGTTCCCGTCTTACAGGCGCACCCTATTTCAACACTATGGCGCAAGCCCGTGAATCGGGAGCAATCGCTCCTAATGAATGGTTCAATCCGATTCAAGGTGCAGAAGGAACGGCAAAAAACATTGGAGAAATCGGTTTTGATACAGGTACTTTAATTTCTCCTTGGGGTAAATTCAAGGCTATTTCAAAGATAACCGATAAAGCAAATGCAATGACTAAAGCCGCCATTATGGGCGGTATTGTTGGTGCTAAAGGTGCTTTTGAAGGTGAAGAAAAGTCAGACCCTTCTGTTACTATTCCCGCAGCACTTTTAGGGGTAGGTCTTGGTGGTGCAGGTGGGTGGGGAGTTGCATACGGATTTTCAAGAAGATTCCCAAAAGTTTCAGCGGGAAGCGGTCTTGACAAAAGCTTAAAAGAAGCACAAGCTGCGTATAAAGAAGATGTTTTAGGCATAAAGCAATATGCAAAAAATTCTTTAGATGATATTGGAAATCAAATTGATGCAGAAAATAGAGCGATTAGAAGTCTTGAAAAACAGCAGATAAAGCAAGAAGCTCTTAAAGAAAAGTATGTTGACGAAATAAATCAACGACAAGAACAGAATCGTGGTTTGAAGCTCCGTAAAGACATTTTTAGCCCCGAAAATCTTAGGGGCTTGAAAGCGTATGCCCGTAACATAAAAGAGCCTACAGACCCTGTTTCTGCAAAGAATAAAGATATTGTTAATTGGATGCGCAACAAGCAAGATACTTTTATTCAAGAGAACCCCGAATTTGTACGGAACATTGAAGCGGCTCCTTATGAAGTTTCGGGTTTTGATTACGAAAGTCCGTTGCAGAATATGCGCAGACCTTCTGCACCTAACACACAATCGCCTTCTTATCAGTTCTTTGAAGCTACAGGCTACAACCCGTCTTTAGCGGGAACACCTGTTGGTCAAGGTGAAAATGTTGGCAATATGGTTGAACGTGCGGGTGAGTTTATCACAAGAAAGCCCGAATACGAAAACGCATTGAAGGCTATCAACCCCGATATTTCGGGCGACAAGGAATTTGGTTTTGGCGCAAGAATCTTCAATGAAATGAAGATGTATGAGGATGAACCTATTGCGCAGTTCGTAATTAATAAAAAGTCTTTCGGTAGTACAGGCGAACACGATGCTGCGCTTAAAAACACCTTTGGCGAATGGCTGAAACGCAACTATCCTAATGGCGTTGACGATTACGATAATGCGCAGAGAATCTTCTTTGAAAAGCTCAATATCGCAAACAGCGATTATTGGGGAAAACGTGGAACGGGTGTTATTCCCGAAAAGTATAACACAGGCCGCATTGAAGATTCTGATTATTTCAAGCAGGTTAGAGAAACAATCAATAACTCCCCGACACTTGACCAAAAGCAGAAACAATCTTTGTTGAATCAGCTTAACACGGCTAAAGAAGATGGTAAGACAGAAGAAGAAATTGCGGGTATAATCGCAGATGTTCTTCAGAACTCAAATGGAGCTGTTGTTACAGAAGGGAATGTTGCAGCCAATGTTCGTAAAGCCGTGACCCCGAACTTGATTACAAATTCTTCTTTTGAACGTGTGAAGGCTATTCGTGAAATGCACAAGGCTAGAAGTTCTCTTGCACAGAATGCGCAGAACCTTCGCAATGAAATGCAAGCCACGGAAAGAGCTATTGGAGAAAAAGAAGCCAATGTTTCTACTCTAAAAAAAGATGCCGATTTTGTAAGAGAAAAAACAGCCGAAAATTTGGCTGAAAGAAAGAGCTTGTTTGACGAAAAGTCTGCAAAGATTAAACGGGTTAAACAGGGTTTCGCTCCTATACCTGTTTATGGTCTTAATATGATTTCAAAATCAATTGGCAACTCTATATCAAACAACCCTATTTCTTACAATGAAGAAGATAAGGAATACTTGCCGATAACATCTGAAAGCAATTTCTTTTCGGGCTTTGGTGCTAATCTACCTCATTTTGGGTATTATTGGAATAGTCCTCTTATGAGAATGCGTCAATCGGGTTCTTTCAACATTTCTAAAACAGGAGCCAAAAAGTGATTCACATTTCCTTTACAGACCAATGGCAGACTTTACTTGACGAAAACGGCAAACCCCTTATCGGGCGTGTCAAGTTCTTCAACGCAAATTCTACGCAGTATAAATCCATCTATTACGATATGCAGGGCAAAACACAGGGCGAGAACCCGCAGTACACTTTACAGGATGGTAGGCTTGAACATCAAGTATTTATCGGTTCGGGCGTTTATACCTGTAGGGTTGAAAAGTTCCTTGGAACAGATGTAAGCTCTATGCGTGACCACGCCAATGACTATACATATTGGCAGAATTACAAGTCTTTCAAGATTTATGGCGGTGCAGAAGAAGTTGAAGGCGGTAGCGACCTGGCAGCAGGTTTCTGTGATACAATCGCAGCTTTGCGACTTGTAGACCCGTCTGAACACGGGGTGGTATCTGTTATCGGTTACTACTCTAAAGAAGATGGAATTGAGCCTAGAACTTACGTTTGGGTTGAAGGTAACAACGATGCAGAAGATTACGGCTCCACCATTGTTTCTAGCGTGACAGGCTACACAAGCGCAGGGCGATGGAAGCTTTGTGAATCGCCTATTGTTTGCGCAACTACGTTTGGCGTGTTCCCGAATAGGGCTTCAACAATAACTCCATCGGACTTGTCAACTAAAGCTATAGCTCTTGCGGCATACGCAGGTAGAAGCCCGATTGTAAGTATGATTCACTTCAATCGTGGAAGTTATGAATTTGCCGAAGGAACACGCTTGAATTTCACAAAGAAAGTTATTGCTGGCGATGCTAACGTATCTAATCGTTATTTGAAATTCGGGATGTTCGTTGAAGACGGGCAGACCCCTCTAGGTACGATAGAAATAGCCTTTATTGGAGGTCTTGAACTTAACCAGAAAAGTAATCTCTGTACTAACGATTATGACGATTACGTTACTTTCTCTTTCGGTGCTGGAGTAGTAAGGACTTCGTGGCTCCAAACCATTGAAAAGCATATCGTTGCAAGCCGACCTTACGAAGGTTTGACAATCATCCTTGACAAGTCAAGCGCACAGACTTTCTACAACAATGGTCAGACAATCAAGAATTGGCATTTCAAGGGTTGCGATAAAGCATTGTATCAAGTGGTAGATGGTCAAGCTTTGTTCCAATCTTGCAGCTTTGAAGGTAAGTGTTTCCAAGTCAATAACGCAAGGTTCTTTGATTGCGGAACGCTTTATCAAGAAAGCATCTGCGCCAACGATACGAAGATTACAGGCGATGTTATTTGGGGTTCTTCGGGTCATATCAAATCCGAAGGAACTACGTTCGTTTGCAGCGATATTCGTATGACAAAGGCTTATACGGGTTCCGTTGACAACTCATGTATCAAGGCAATCGGTGAAGATGCAAAGATTACTTCTACATTCCCGTTGACATTCAAGTTCATTGACAGGGATTGGCTGCTTCAAGGAAAAATCGGTTTTGAAAATTCAGACATTGTTTACGCTCATCAATATCCGACTTTCAGCGATTGCGTTGACTACGCTGTAACACACTCCAAGGTGGTTGACCTTGAAAAGCTTTCACGCAGCTACACTATTGACACAACAGATGTTAGTGCAGCAAGACTTTTTGCCTTCAAGAACGGAACACTTACATTGACAAAGACAGGTAGTGGAAACATCAAGGACTATGTTTCCGTTGAACATACAACCCTTATCGTAGACAGCTCTTTCAGCCAAATCGGTCTTTATGCCGAAGGCTCCGATATTAGCGGTGTTGAAAGCAGCTTTTATTCGTCAAGCATTGACTTGGATTTGAATGACTGCAATATAACAGCAGGTTCAAGCGGAGCTTATGTTAAGTCCTGTAATGCAGTTGACACGAAGTTCATAGGCAATTTCAGTTTCGTCAATGACAATGACGCAGAATTTAAGCAGAATATTGACAATTGTTATTTCAACAACAAAATCACTTTCTTTGTTGTTGATTCAAGCGTGAAGGTAAAGTGCAGTATTACTGACTGCACGTTCAACATCAGTAACAGCGGTACACCTGTATCTGCAATCGCACAGACAATCAATGCTGGAGGCTCTTTCGCAAACGAATCTGAAAACAGATACGAAATTGAAGGAAACCTTTACCTTGGCGATGCCTACCTTCTCCCGACAAAGAAGGCTGCGTTTAGGCTTACATCTTCTACCGATGGTTCTACAACGCCTACGGCAGATTGGGACACATCTGTAGGTACTCTCAATATTTTGGGTACTACGTATAACAATACTTTGGAAGCTGACGCTTCAAAATTATCCGACTACAGCTTTATCGCATCAAAGTTTTTCCATTTTGGAACTATGGATAATTTTGTTATCAAGGCCAAGCCATTGACACAGGTTACGCAGTATCGCCACGGGCAGGGTCAATATAGCCAAATATTCCCTATAAACGATTATACACTCATTGTAGCTGCTACACAGACATTTAGTAAGGCTATTTACCACGTTATAGGTGATAGTATTTTTGGTGACGATATAAGCACAATTATACCTACTATTGTGTGGTGGGTTGAAGTTGAAAAGATGTAATATATATTGCAGAGGACTTTATGGCTAACAATACTAATCTTTCATACCCTTCTGCATTTTGTCAGCAATTTTTTGACAAGAACGGAAAACCTCTTGTCGGTGGTAAATTGTACACTTACATTGCAGGTTCCTCAACTCCTGTTGTAACTTACAAGACTATTAGCGGTGGCACTGAATCTGCCAACAGGAATACCAACCCGATTATACTTGATATGGTAGGTATGGCTAAACTTGTAATATCTAACGATACTGCGTACAAGTTCATTCTTTTTGACAGGAACAATGTAAAGATTGACGAATGGGACAACGTTACGGCAGGTGGAAACGAAGGCGGTAGTTCCAATGTATATGTTGAAGGTACTAGTGGCGAAATTGATGTAGATGAAGAAAGTGAAGGACGATTACGCAGGTTCATCATTTCTCTATCTGATTCAGTAAAGAATGCCATATCCGACTTGTCCTCCAGCGTGAACGATATAATCAACGCTCTTTACAACAAAAAGGATAAGCAACAGCCTGTTAATAAACAAGGCTCTGCAACAAAGGTTCCCGTTTCTTTTTCGCAAAATGCAAACGGGGAAATGGATGTAGAATTTGATGATATTGCGTTCCCCGATTGGACAACCGCAATCAACAATGCTGTATCTAATTGCGAAAAGACTTCAAACAAGAAAAATTCAGTAACGGGTTACGAAAGCAGCACAACCGCATATCCGTCTATCAAGGCTGTTGTAGATTTCGTGAACAGCATTATGCAGAACCTCGGCGGCAAGCTTATTACCTACAACGGCAACCCGTTTTCCGATTCTGACGATTTGCCTAGCACAACTCCGTATCAAGGTGTAACCATTTCCGACAAGGACTATGCCTACGTTCAAGGAACGGGGTTTGCCGAGCGATGGAGCGCATCTGTAAGCGGAAGCGATGTGACTTGGGTACAGGAATACTCAATCAATATCCCTGTTTTCACACCCGCACAACAGGCGGCTATTGACAGCGGTGCAACATCTACAAAAATCAACAATTACGAATTACATATAAACAATACAGCTATCCACGTTACTTCATCCGAGAAGAATGCTTGGAACGCAAAGCAGAACGCAATAGGCGATTTGGCTGAAATCAGAAGCGGTGCAGCAGCGGGAGCTACGGCATTACAGCCAAATGGTAACTGCTCAAACGTTACATCTACATTTACGGCTGCAAGTTCACGTACAAATATTTCTTCGGGCGAAAAGCTATCTACCATATTCGGAAAAATTGCAAAATGGTTTACGGACTTGAAAGCCGTTGCCTTTTCTGGTAGTTATAACGATTTGACGAACACACCGACGATTCCGACCGTCAATAATGGTAAATTGACAATCAAACAGAACGGGACTAGCAAGGGAACGTTCAGCGCAAACCAATCTAGCGATAACGAGATAAACTTAACAGATACTACCTATGAATCCAAGAATGCAGCTTCGGGCGGTACAGCCGTTTCTCTTGTCACTACTGGCGAGAAGTACAATTGGAACGCCAAGCAGAACGCAATCAGCGATTTGGCTGAAATAAGAAGCGGAGCATCAGCGGGAGCATCTGCATTACAGCCTAGTGGCAATGGTTCAAACGTTACATCTACATTTACGGCAGCAAGTTCACGCACCAACATTTCTTCGGGAGAAAAGCTGTCTACAATCTTCGGAAAAATAGCGAAGTGGTTTGCGGACTTGAAATCAGTAGCCTTTTCGGGAAGTTACTCCGACTTGTCTGATACACCTACCATTCCCGAAGCAGCGACGGCAACACCGCAGGCCGTGTCTGCTTCGTCTGGTTCTACTGGCTCCAGCGATTATTTTGCGAAGGGTGACCACGTACACAAAATCGTTGTGAGCGAAGGTGTAAATGACGGACAGGTGAGCATCGCAGGTAAGAGCGTGTCCGTCAAGGGATGGTCTACGAAACAGAATGCGTTGCCTAAAAGTACCACTCCAACTGATACTTATTCTATCAATGTAAGCGGTTCTTCCGACCATACAATCAAAAGTAAAATTGCGTTTGGGGTTACATATTCAAGCGCAGCATCCGTCACGAAGTCCGTGAACGTTGTAAATAATATTGACTATTCCGAACATGACTTCTTTATCGCTGTTACGTTTGTTAATGGCAATACTCATCAAAACTACATAAACTTAAGCTTTAACGATGTATCTTATACTATCACAGACAGCCGGGTAAAATGGATTCGTGCTGGAGAGACCTATTTGTTCAAGCTAAACACGGCAACCACTTCTGACGGAAAACTTGTGGGCGATTTAAATACGATTGCATCGTTAGAAGAGAATGCTAAAGGAACAACTTATACCTTTACTGATAACCGAGGTATAGCCAAATCTGTAAACGCTTACCCATACCAATCGCCGATTGGAGTAGAAGACACTTTCCGTTATAATACGCAGTCATTTACAAACGGAACAGGGGGTTCTCTCACCAAGATTCTCTTGCTAAACGAAAGCGGTGAAAAAACATTGAATTGGTCGAAATATGTTGAGTCTCGTTTTGACTTCATTGACATGACGATACGTATATGCGGATTCTATACCAGCACGAACGCAAACGCAGAAGTAATAACTATAGAACCTTACAAATATAGTAACTCGTATATTTCGGTAGGATTGCCCGAATTATCTAATTACATACTATTGTTGAATGATGGCGTGATGCATCAGTTCTCATTTACAGTTCATTTTCGTATGTCATATAAAGAATTTTTGGCAAGCATTGGTGGTACTAACACTACCTTGTATCTTGGATTCACATTTGGAGCATCATCAAGTTCAAGCAATAAGCATTCTATAACGTTTGCTAACGTTTGGACTCGTGTCACTTATCATGGAGACCACTCATAATGATATGCGTTTTTTGCCCAATGAGATAAAATCAAGGGCTAAACAATTGTAAAATATATAATGTAATCATAGGAGAAACCTTATGTCTAACGAACTTATCCAAAAGAATGCAGAACTTGGAAGATTCCTTTTCTGCGAACGATACACCCTACAGCCAGTCAAGAACTCCCTGTACATTGCGGAAGGACAGGACTTGAAGCGTGGTGCTGTGGTAGATGTGAAAGGCGTTTTGGTCGGAACCAACAACAGCCTTATGCCGTATGCAGTCCTTGAAAACGATTGCGATACAAGGGTTAAAGGTGCTTTCGCAAGCGTTTTTGTCAAGGGCGAATTTAACTTTGACAAGCTGTTCTTTGCGGACGGGTTGAGCAAGAATGACCTTGACAACATCGTGTACAACGGAAGCGGTATCGGACTTGTATTCAAGCCTTACGATTACGATTCTAGTTTTGCTCCTGTTATGGTTCCAACAGGCACATCACAAAGCAACCCGCTTATGAACGCAGAAGATGTGGAGCGAATGATTAATGCGATGAAGCCCATTGACGCAATGACATTGCGCTTTGATTTCAGCAAGAAGGACTACAGCCCCGTTACTGCGGAAGTAGGCTCTGCGGGTACTTGGACGAAGGTTAATTCCCCTACATTGAACATTTGGGATTGGACTAACGAAAACACGAATTGGAAAGATTCTTTTAACAAAGCTTTTTTGAATGAAAATAATGAAGTTCGTGTTATCGCTGCGGGTGACACATCGTCTGTTACAGATATGGGTAATATGTTTAGAGGCGATATAACAGGAAGTTCAAATCCATCATCGTCAAGTTATGTTGTCAATGCAAAGAACAATCTTGTTTCTTGTGTTCCATTAAAAATAGATAGTTGCACTTCTATGTATAGTTTCTTTGAAGGAACCCATTTAAAAAAATTTGTTCAGTTTGACTATTCAAACAACAAGGATGCCGTATGCTATTGTATGTACGCATCAACCGATATTGAAGAAATTGGAGATATAGTTATTTCTGGAAACATTGTAGGAGGTTATTTTAGTCACAATGATAAACTTAAAAAAGTTGGTAACATATTACTTGATTCTCCAAACTATAACACATCAACAGGCTTTAGCATTTTCTCTAATTCTAAAGCATTTATAGATTTCAATATACTTGAAGAAGTTGGAAACATAACAGGAACTAGTGTTGTAAATGATTTCTCAACATTATTCCAAAATTGCGTTAGTCTGAAAAAAGTAGGTTCAATTGATGTGTCTAGCGGTTCAAAATTCCAAGCAACGTTCTCACGCTGTTATAATCTTGAAGAAATTCCGAATCTTGTTGGATTGGGTGATACCGCTGTTACAGACATTTATTTAATGTTCAAAGAATGTTACAAATTAAAAGCACTACCATATTTTGATACTAGTAGTGTTACCAACGGAAAAGGAGCGTTTACAGGCTGCTCCGAAGTTAAAGAAATTCCTAATTATGATTTCAGTAGTATCACTAATGCCGAATCAATGTTCAGCGATGATTTTAAAGTATCTAAAAACATTATTGAGACATACGAGAAGTTGCTTGCCCGTGGCACAGCAATCACAGACCATTCGGATTGCTTCACGAACTGCGGTATTGACACAAATGAAGGACGTGCTTCACTTGCACAGATTCCTGCAAGTTGGGGCGGTTTGGCACAAAGCTAGTCTATATGGACAAAGTTGTACAGACATCGCTTCAATACATTCCACCTAGCGCAATACCAATCGTGGTCATTGTGCTAGGTTGTTTCTATCTTTATCTTTGGTTTCGTTGTAAGCAAAATTCAGAACAAATGAGCAAGGATAAGGAAGAAACAAAGAATTGTATTGACAAGGAATCGCAAGACCTGCGTGACCTATGCAAAGAGAATGCTTTAGAAATAAAGCATCTTAAAGAAGATTTGTCGCAAAAAAACGAAATTCTTGATACATTGCGCTCGCAGGTCAACGAATTGAACGTGAACCTCGCCATCGTTTCTGAAAGAATTGTTACATTGGTTGATGTAATAAAGGAGTTGAAGAAATGATTATATTACTTTGTATGGTGTTGATTGGCGGTCTTTTTGTGGAGCTGTTGGAATGAACAAGCTTGATTTCAAAAATCTAGTTGTCAAAGAAATACTCTACATCAGCGGTGAGGATTGCGTTATGGCCTTGCAAGAATCAAAGTCTTTCAAGCGCAGATACCCACTTGACAGCGATGTAGAATATCGTGTGATTACGAATCAAGGCGAATTACACATCTTTCTGAAAAAATGGTTTGAGTTTGACGGGCGCAGCGGCACACCAATCGTAGATTGCGTAGCACCTAACCTGGGCACAAAAAATGAAAGATTCACTTGGCTCACACACGATGTAAACGGCTACGATTTAGACTTGTCATTTTCTGACACAAACAACCTTTTGTGGGCTATGCTTGTTTACCTGTGCGGATATAGCAAGTTCAAGGCTTCAATCATCAGATATGCAGTTTCTTTGAGCAAATCTTGGTTCGGTAAACCGAAGAAAAATGATTGGTGTTACAAGAACGTGAATAAAGTAAGCGCAAGGTGGTTTCCCTATGATAATATCTAATTACAGGCTTACAGGCGAAACACCTTCAAAGAAAAATAACAGAATCGGGTTACGAAGCGGAAAAAATATTCCATCCGAACGCTATCAGAAATGGAAGAAAGCAAAGCATATTGAGCTGCTGCATCAAGGCATTGTATTCCCACCGCTTGAAAAGCCTTTGACGATTGAATTTTTCTTTTACCATACAGACAATAGAACCCGTGATACGGATAATCAAATTTCTAGCATACTTGATTTGCTTAAAGATGCTAAAGTCATTAAAGACGATAATTGGCAAATCGTAAGGCGCATCAGCGCAGTAGCACTTCTTACTCAATCAAAAGAACCTTCTGTGAACATTGTTATTTCAGAATACTAAAAAAGCTCCGTGGGTGAAAACAAACAAAACCCACGGAGCATTGGGAGCAATCGTAAACAACGAGGTTGAGAAATGAGTCCTTTTCTGAACCGCTATATAATATAGATTATTTCGCCAAAAATACAAAAGGTTTTTATGATAAATATTGTTTACGAATCAATGTTAAAATTTTACTGCAAAAATCTTATCGGGAAACCTTACATTTGGGGTGGTAAAGGCGGTAATGGATTTGATTGTTCGGGTTTTGTCATTGAGGTGCTACAAGCCACGGGGTTTTTGCCTAATGGCGATTGGACTTCACAGGGGCTTCTAGAGCGTTTTTCAAAGCTAGGGTGGGAAAAGGTACGCAAGGATGAAATAAAGGGCGCAGAGGTGTGTTTTTGGGGAAAAGAAAAGGCTACGCATTGCAGCATAGCCCTTGATGATAGATTTATGATTGAAGCGGGTGGCGGTAATTCAAAATGCACATCCGCAAGCAATACAACTGGTATGGTTAGAATCAGACCTCTTGGGTGGCGAACAGATTTTCTTGTGGCATACAGGTTGCCGATTGTACCGCCATTTGCTCCGCACCCGCCTTCAAAGCCTTCCGTCTAGCTTTCGCTTCACGATTCTTCTTTGCGCAATCGGCTCTGTAATTTGGGTCACTTGCGCATCGTTCTGCGTACCGCCTTCGTCTATCCGCAAGATATTTTGCGTATTTTTCGGGTTGGTCTTGCAGCTCAATTCTTCGTGGCGGTCTTGGTTTCTTCGCAAGATGTTTCGCTTGCGCAGCTTTTTGCATCGCTCGGTATTCAGCCGCAAAAACGGGGTCTGAATCAAGTCGCTCTTTGGTTTTCAGCCATCGCTGATGTTCGTAGTTCTTTTTGTGGGCTACAGGGTCTTTCTTAAGGCTCTGTTTAAGCAAAAAGCTTTGGAACATCTTCTCGCTTGATTCAATCAGCTTTTGTTTCAGCGCATCCATCTTTGTGTACCTTGCTGTCAAGCATTTATAATTTACTCCTTTTAGTTGTTTCCGCATAACGGAATATCGTTTTTCTTGAAATCTTCGTTACGACGCTTTTCCTGCAAAAGCTTGTCAAGCCTTAACAAAACTGCGATGGAATCGTATATTTCATACCTTGCGTTCTTAAAGTCATTGTTTTGTATCGCTTCAAATGTTTCGTAAATTTCTTCCATCAGTATATCGTAGACGCTCTTTGTCCTTTCACAATCTATACGGGACAACTCCAACATAGTCTTGATAGATTCGGGATTGCAGAGCTTTAAAGGAATGATTGATGAAGCGAAAAACGGGTGTTTCGTTTCTGCCTTCGTAAGATGCCTGTCAATTTCTACGATGATATATGAAGGCAGGTTCGTTTCAATAATCTTGTTCGCCATAGGTGTTACCTCCTACCTTTCAAGAATGCAGCGATAATCATAATCGCAATGTAAACAAGGAATACCCAAATTTCAAGGCAAAGGCAACTCCAATGCCAAGGCCAGGCGATAATATCCCAATTTGCACAGGCTCCAACACCTGCAAGTTTCAATACGATGAAAGCGATTGTGAGGATTTCAATAATTCCCATTTTATTTCTCCTTTTTTTTCATAACCATTCACCTTTTAAAGACTTGCAATCAAAGGGGTCTTTTTCGGGCTTTTGGTCACGGGTGTAAGTGCATTTTTTGATTTGTCCGTTAGAATAGTCAATTTCTACGGGTTTTACAGATTCGGATTGCGACCTATATAACATCCTTTCTTGACCTTCTTTTGGATAATCTTTCGTTTTGCTTCACGCACCTTTTTGGTGTGGATGCCGTTTTTTCTGATGATTTCGTCACGATTTTCTTCGTAGTAACGCTTTGAAGATTCTTGCATCTTCTGCTGATACTCCAACTTGTTTTCACCCGTTAAACACAGGTAATAACAATAAGAAAAGGAAAGCTTGTATTTCTTTGCAAGGTTTCTAAAAGAAACACCTGCTTTCCTATCCTTGCGAATCGCCTTGACTACATCATCACTAGCCTTCAACTTTCTAGGCTTCAAGAGAATGTAATCAGTACGCATTAGAACGGGGGTTCTCCATCGTCAAAGTTATCGCCATCATTGAAACCTTCATTGGTGGAGCTTGTCTGTGACTTTTCAAACTTGCTCAAAAACTGAATAGTTTCAATCTTCACTTCCGTGGAAAACTTTTTCTGACCATTGGCATCGGTGTAGTTGCTCACCATAAATTCGCCTTCCACGTAAACCTGCGTACCCTTCGCCACATAGTTTTCAACCGCTTCTGCGGTCTTGCCGAATGCGACACAGGGAATCCAAGTTGTCAGCTCTTTCTGTTCGCCATTTGAATCACGATAACGCTTCGTGGTTGCGATGGAAAAAGAAGCCTTCATATTTCCGTTCTGAAAGTGGAAAATCTTGGGTTCTTTACCCACGTTACCGATAGCCATTACTTTGTTAAGATATGCCATAGTTATGCCTTTTTAAATTCGGTGCAGCGCACCATTTTTGTTTTTTCGTTTTCGTAATACTTTGGGCATTCTTTCAGATTCTTGCAATCCTTGCAAGTGAAAAAGCCCCTATCGTCCTTTACGCTTCTATCCATTCAAAATCTCCTTTGCGAAATTTTCTGCCGTATCGTTGAAGAACTTTTCAGAATTTTCTTCAAGCTTCTTCAAGTTTTCTCCATTGATTCCGTTCACATCGCACCACAGGTTCTTTGTGAGCGAAAGCCTTTTTGAAAGCTTCGTGATTCTGCTTGAATAGAGTATCAAAATGGAGCTGAACTTCGCCAATTCAACCGCAGTATCGTCAAGAAGTTCAATATCTTCACGCTTCTGCTGCATTTGGTTCAAGCAAGCCTTGTTCACCTTGCTTTTAAGCTGTTCGTGGATATTGCCAAGAAATTCCTTGACTTCATCAATGGTGTATTCTTTTTCCATTTGTTTTTCCTTTTGTTGATTGTTACTTGATGTTAAGAACTCTTGCCTTCGGCTTTACGATGATGCCTTCACCGAAAAGTTCAAGCATTTTTTCAGTAGTGATTCCCGCAGCCTTGACCATTGCGCTTACGGACAATTGGTCAAAGAGCTGTTCCTTTGTCACAAGACCCGAATCTATAAGACTTTGTGCGATTACCCTTGCTTCGCCATCAACGAAATCGTAATCATAGCTCTGCTTGTTCCAGGACACCTTCAATTCCTTCGTGTCGGGCAAATCTTCGGGAGAGCCTACATTCCAAGTGTGCTTCAAGACTTCCTTAATGCTCTTGGAGAGCGCATCAGACTTCTTCTGCAATTCCACAAGGTCACGCCAACCGCTTTTGCCGTTACGCAAGGCGATGAAATCCGCTACTGCGCCTTCATCATCCATATTAAGACCTGCATTTTCAAGTCCAAATCGGTATGCGTCCAACGCTGCTTCGGTTGCCTTAAATTCCGAAATATCGGAAAGTTCCATAATTGCTACTTCTTTTGCCATTTTGTTTTTCCTTTTTAGTTGAGAGTGATTTTCTGTTTAAGTGCGCCAATTACTTCGTTGCGCTTTTCTGCGGGAACATCTGCGGGTGTCTTTGCCCCGTAAGCTCCCAATATTTCAAGAGTTACCTTTGTGTTTTTCTGCGCATACTTTTCAACCACGGCGGCAAATCGCTTCGCCTTTTCTTCGGGGCTTTCCTGTGCGGGAGCCTTCTTCTGCTGATTCTGCGCAGGTTTCTTGCCGTTCTGATTGTCGCCCTTACCCATAGTCCTATCAAGAGAATCGGGTTCAGCGATTTCAAACGCATTCTGATACAGGTAACGCTTGATGTAGCTTTCCACGGCTCCAAGGTTCTGTACTTCGTGACAACCCTTCAAGGATGCCGTAGACATAGGGCTTGTAAATACGATGCTTTCCTTGGTTGCGCAATCCGTAAATGTAAGCGTTGCGCCTTCGGGAGTGAAATTAACCATCGTTGTAGCCCTATTGCTTGCAAGAATCGGAATGAGCGCATTCAGAATATCGTCAAGCTCAAAGTAATCGTAACCTGCATAGGTATTCTTACCCGACTTCTTCACGTTCGCATTCTTGAAAGCCAAACGGCAATCGTTAAGCTTATCGTAGATAGTGAGCTTTGCTCGCTGTTCAAGTTCGTTGTTTGGTTCCATTGTTGTTTTCCTTTTAGAATTGGTGTTTGAGTAGATTCATCGCCTGTTCTGGCAGCATCGTAAGTCCACGGATTTCGTCAATTGACTTCTGTAGTGATTTAGGCACTTTCCCCGTTGCAATCGGATAAACCCTACCTTGCTCCGTCTGGATAGTTAGACAACAGCCATTCTTTGTAATCGTTAAGTCTTGCATCTTCTACCTTTGCTTTGAAATCGTAAAAGGCTTCATCAGAATGAAAATTCATTCGCCAAATAACATCTTTCCCTTCACACATAAGAATGTATAAGTCGTTAAAGTTATTGTTAGCGAAATGCAAGTAATCTGAAAGTTCTTGCATAGCCGTTTCAAGATTCTTTGAATAAGAGCTGAACGTGATAAATTCAGCCATTTCTTCTTCTTCTTCTTTTCTGTCACGGAAAGCATTGACAGAGAAACTGATTGTTTTTTCGTTCATTGATTTACTCCTTTGTTCATCAGAACACTATGTAATATAGCTTAAAAGCTACCAATTGTCAATAGGTAGCGTTAAATTTTATTGTAAAATTATTAAAACATTTTTCTTAACAACTTAATCATCTGAAAATATGCTCCGCATCTGAAAGTTTAATGTAATTGTAATCTACTCTGAATATTGGTACACTAATCTTGAATCTTGATTTTAAAGTCATTATATCGGTACGAATAAAGTTACTTAATTGTCTATTAACTATAAGCTCTTTTATTCTTTCCAACATCCTCTCATTGAATTTTTCAGACATTTTTCTAACCAAGTTATAACCCATACGCTCTAACAGGCTGTCAAGATACTTCGGGTCTTTTTCGTAATACATAGGTTCTAATTCAGCTTCGCAGCAAACCATTTCCGTATTTGAATGTACGAATTTTTCAAGTTCATTATATTGCTGAACTAGAATACCAAGCTCTGATTCTAGCTTTTTAATCTTCTTCTTCTTTTCTTCTATTTGCTGAAACAGGATTCCGACTAAAGCAGCAAAAGATAAAAACACGCATAAAACTATTTCAAAAATCACGATTGGAAGATGTTCCATTTTTTACCTCGTTATGTTGATTGTTAAGTTGATTATGTTAAGAATGATTAAACCTATGTTTCCTAAAGCCCCGACCTTACCCCAATTTACTTCTTTCTTCATTGAACCTTCTTTCAAAATTTTCATCAAGTAAACAATATTTACAGACAAAAACAAACTCTTGAATGCGGTACACTCCGCTTGTAAATCTTCCGCATTTGCTGCAATGGTCGCTAGAAAGATACTTTTGTTGTACTAGAAACTCATTTCCGATTTTTTCTGCTATTTTATCATCAATCTTTTCGTCAAAAGGTGCTTGCTGAAATACTCTCTCAATCATTTTCAAGCTCCCTTGAAATCAAGTTTTTCTTGAATCTGTTTAAGCATATCATTATATTCTTCTTTGCTGATGCACTCCGATGGCGGTGGAGGCAACGCATTGCGAATCGGCCTATCCTTGCAAATCAGCTTGTACGCTTCGTTAAGCACTCTGATTGTAGGAATATCAGCAATCACACGGGCTTTTCTGAAAAGGATTTCAACTTCATCTTCGTTGATTTCAATGGTATCATAGATTTCCTTTGCAGCTCCAAGCAGGGTATCATCTGTAAGCTTTCTCCCTGCAAGCTCATAGCTTGCTCCAAGCTGAATCAGAATCTTTCGCATCTTGTTATCCATTTGAGCCACCTTCTAATTCTCCTTTGAATTTACCTTGATAAATAAATTTTCTTAAA
>Ga0326514_10000330_pt1 | contig 32690 bp, 36 predicted proteins | sample 3_2548_0518_D_FD_203653 | JGI IMG/M metagenome (GOLD analysis project Ga0326514, IMG submission 203653) | Bovine rumen microbial communities from UC Davis, California, United States - 3_2548_0518 | ecosystem: Host-associated > Mammals > Digestive system > Stomach > Rumen | place: USA... | reverse complement strand
TAGCTTCCTATCCCGCCACCGTGCCTCCTGGGCAGGGTCCACGGCCAGGATCATGCGCACCTGGTCCAGCATGATCTCCACGTCCGCGATCTCTTCGACCACCGCCTCCACGTCCGGCGTGTAGGGCTGTGACCTGTCGAACAGCTTGCAGATGGCCTGCTGGAGCTCGGCCAGCTCCTCGCACGCCTTCACCAGCTGCGGTCCCTCTCCATAGCGTTCAATGGCTGCCGCCATGGTTATCCTGTCGTTCATCATGTCTTATCACTCCATCCCATCAGATCAGCCCATGGCGCTGCGTGTCCTGCCCCCCCCCGCTGAGGGTGGAGACCCACGCCTTTTCCCGCTCGCTCAGCTGCCACACCATGCCGGTGCTCTCTTCCACGGCCTGCTTTTCTTCAGCAGCGTGCCGGACAGCTTCACGGTCAGCGGCAGCGCGTTCGGCTGCCTTGTGTTCGCCCAGCAGCAGGGCGCTGCCGAAGATGGCCTTGCCTGCCGCCCTCTGAGCGTCCAGGGCTCTGATAAACTTGCACTCATCCGGCAGCACCCGGAAGTCCACGCCCAGCCGGCTGTACTGATAGGCCGCCGCAGCGGTCAGCACACACGCCGGATAGGTGTATTTGGGCAGCTCTTTCACGTCCCTGCGCCGGTTCTCTTCGTTGGCCATCCGCACGGCCTTGTAAAGCCCAGGCGCTGACCGCAGCTGACACGGGTCCAGGTTCGTCACAAAGCTGGTGTTGACCTGCGCCCCGTTTTCGTAGGTAACGGACACGCCGCACGGGATATAACAGGCCCGCCGCTCATGCCCGGAGAACAGTGTCAGTGTAGGCGCAAACAGGAAAAACCGCACCCCGCTGGCGATGTAGTGCCGCACAATCTGCGCGATAATGCTAAATGGTGGATTATCCACCACGATCCAGCCGTCCGGCACGCCTTCCCGCTTGTAGTCCGCGCCTGGCCAGAATGGCCGATGGAAGCGGTCCCGCGGCACCCCGTATTCACTGGCCACCCATCCCGCCACGGCCTCATATACCAGGTCGGGCGTGTAGCAGTCGTCTGTCGTCTTTTTCGGCTCAAATTTGGCGGTAAATTCCTTAAATTCAGTGTCATGCTGGATTTCTCCGCCGAACATGTCCAGCTGGCCGACTTCCTGCCCCTTCATTTCATCACCTGCCCACATCCTTCATTTTTTGCCCTTTTCAGCGGCCCCATGGCCGCGATCCACGCCCGGCACCCCGCCATTTTTGCAGGATGCCGGGAAAAACTTGCATTTTACGCCATCACCAGACGGCTGGTGCGCCCCTTGACGCTCTTTTGCTGCCGCTGCCGGGTGGCCCTGCTGGTGACGGGCTCCAGGGTCTCGCCCACGGTCTGCTTGTCCATCTCCATGGTCATGTGGCCCACGCCGGTCTCTTCGATGGCGTCCACAAAGGCGTCCCGGATGCGGTCATAGTCCACGGCCTCGCCGGCCTGCTGGCCCTGGTAGGCGCGGCCCACCGTCACCGGCTCAGCATCGGCAGCCGCCACGTCGTTCAGGAAGTCCATGGCGTCGGTGATTTCGTCGGCATTGTCCCGGATGCCCCCGGCAAAGCCCAGGTCGAACATCTCGCCCAGCCAGTCGCCCTTCTTCGAGGGGCTGTTGATTTGCAGGGCGGTCCGCGCCGCCTCATAGGCCCGCCACGCTGCGTCCCTGGCCGCCGATTCGATCAGCCCGCTGTTGTCCGTGATGCCCTGGGCGATGCCGGCGTCCATCTGCTTGCCGATTTCCGGGAAGTTCTTCAGCGTCACTTTCTGCGCCAGCGCGTCCCAGGCGTCGTCCGCCAGGGCCTCCACGATCACGATTAAATCGGGCTTGCCCTCTTCGATGCCCTTGCCCACGTCCTTGTCCAGTTGCAGGCCGATGGCCTTCACGGTCTGTTCGGGCAGCTTGCCCTTGATGGCCGTCAGCAGCGCGTCGGCGGTGTCTTCGCCCACGCCCTCCAGTTCCGGCACGCCCTCAGTGACGCCCGTGGCCAGGTCTGTCACCACCTGCGCACCCACGGCGCTGGCCTCGCTCTGCACGCTCTCATCCGACCGCCAGGACGCGATCCAGTCCTTCAGGGCTCCCACGCCCTGTTTGCCCGCGCCCACGGCAGCCTCGCCCAGTCCCAGGGCCACGTCGCCCACGCCGCTGAGAAGGCCCCACGCACGGCTCAGGCCGTCCGCGATCTCGCCGCCCAGGCCATCCCAGTCGATTTCATTGATGGCCTTTTCCGCAGCCTTAAAGATCCCGCTGAGGCTGTCCATGGGGATGCCCGTCACGCCGTCCACCAGCCCGGCCACGTCTTCGCCCAGTCCGGCCCAGTCGATCTTATTCACCGCTGTGTCCAGCGCGGTAAATACCCCGCTCAGGCCATCCGCTGCGATGCCCTCAATCTGCCCCGCCAGCCCTGCGATGTCTTCGCCGGTCTCTTCCCACGGGAAATTCTCAATAGCCGTCTGGCCTGCGGTAAACACGCCGCCGATGATGCCCAGCGGGATGGCCGCCATCTGCCCGGCCAGCTCGCCGATCTTGCCGCCGACATCTTCCCACGGAAATTCCTGGACGGCTGCCGTGCCGGCCTTAAATACGCCGCTCAGCGTCTCAGCGCCCAGGCCCACCAGCTGCCCCGCCAGTGCGCCGATCTTTTCGCCGGTCTCGCTCCAGGGGAAGGCTTCAATGGCGGCTTTGCCGGCTTCAAAGCCCCCGGACAGGAAGGCCCCGCCCACGTCAATGGCCCCCTGGATGCCGGTCTTTATCACGTCGCCCACGGCGTCCCAGGGGATGGCCTCAATCACGCCCTGGGCCGTGCTGAAGGCCCCGGACAGGAAGGAAGCGCCAGCGCCCAGGGCACCCTGTACGCCCTCCACCACCTTGTCGCCGATCTCGGACCAGCTCAGGTTCTCCGCGTCGGTCTTGCCGCTGGTAAACAGCCCGGTAAACCAGCCGGTAATGCCGCCCAGGGCGGTCTCCACCGCTGTGCCGATGCCGCTAAAGTCCAGACCCTCAATGTCCGGCAGCGCCCCGGAAAACAGCCCCGTGAAGAAGCTGCCGATGCCGCCCAGGGCGGTCTCCACCGCGCTGCCGATGTCGTCCCACTTTAGCCCGGTGATTTCTTCCAGGGAAGTGCCGAAGGCACCCAGCAGGCTGTCGCCGATGCTGCCCAGGCCGGACCAAATGGCCGCCAGCAGCTCGCCGCCCAGCGCCGCCCAGTCCACGTCCTTCAGGCCGTCAGAGATGGCCTTCACGATTTCCGGCAGCTTTTCCACCAGGCGCGGGATGCCCTGGATCAGGCCCTCCGCCAGCTTCACCACCATTTCGATGGCTGCCGGGATCAGCTCAGGCAGCGCGTCGATAATGCCGTCGATCAGCCCGTCCAGCAGCTTCACGCCCGCGTCCAGGATGTCCGGCAGGTTGTCGATCAGGAAGCCCGCCACCTGCGTCACCAGCTCCGTGGCCAGCTGCGTCAGCGGCTCCACGTTCTCCAGGATGGCGTCCACCAGCCCTTGCAGCAGGTTCACCGCAGCCGGCAGCAGCACCCGCAGCATACCGGGCAGGGCCTCCGCCACGTGGGTCACGATCCCGCCCACCAGGCGCGTCACCACCGGCAGACTGTCTTCCACCAGCTTCAGCACATCCTCGAAGGCGTCAATGGCCGTGTTTATCAGCTCATCCAGCAGCCCCTCCAGCTCCGAAGGGCTGACCCCCTCTTGCAGCGCCTTCGCCACCTTGCCCATGCTGCCGCTCGCAGCGTCCACCAGGGGCTTAAATGCCGGGATCATCACCAGGCCGATGCTGTTCTTCAGCGCCGTGCCCGTGGCATTGAATCGCTGCATGGAATCGTCAAACGCGCCCATGGTGTCCAGGTTCTCTTTGCTGAACACCGTGCCCATGGCCTCCGCCTCTTTGCCCATGTCCCGCCAGGCCCGCGATCCCGCCTCGATCAGCGGGTTTAATTCCTTCGCGCTCTTGCCGAACAGCTCCATGGCCATCGCGTCGCGCTCTGTCGGGTTTTCGATCTTGCCCAGTGCGTCGATGGCGTCCATCAGCACATCCTCGCTGTCGCGGAGGTTGCCGTTGAAGTCCTTCCAGCTCACGCCCAGCTTCGTGAAGGCGTCCCGCTGCGTGGTGACTTCGCTCCAGGTGTCCTTTTCGCCCTTGGCGATCTTCGCCAGGTGCTCTTGCCACTTTTGCGCCTGTTCGCCTTCCTCTTCCTGGGCGCTGTACATCTTTTTGGTCAGCTTGGACAGGCTGCCCGTAATGGTGTCCACGCTGGTGTCGATGAAGTTGCTGGCGTAGGTCCATTCTTGCAGCGTGTCCGTGTCCACGCCGGTCTGACTGGATAGCGTCAGCAGGTCGTCAGCGTATTTGCCGGCGTCCTGGGCCAGCTGGAAGGCTTCGCCCAGGGCCGCGGCCGCAGCGCTGCCGATGGCCGCCATGGCCCCCAGCACGGCCTCCACGCCCGTGGCGAACACGCCGCCAGCCGTTTCCGCAGCGTCCGCCAGGGCGTCGCCGAAGCCCTCCACGCCCCCGCTGGCGTCGTCCGCAGCGTCGCCCATGTCCCCGGCAGCGTCCGCGCCCTCTTCCGTGGCTCCGGCCATCTCTTCCGCGCCCTCGCCGGCGCTCTTCAGGGCCTGCTCTGCTTCCTTCAGGGTCATGCTGGTGGCGTCGGTCTCATTGCCGGCCAGCTTTTGCGCGTCCGCCAGCGTCTTCAGCCCTTGTTCCGTGGTCGTGATTTTATTGCCGGTGTCGTTCATCTGGGCGGTGGCCTTGTTCAGCGCGATCTGAAGGTCGTCCGCCTGTTTGCTGTTCTCGCCATATTCCCGCTTGGCTTTCTCCAGCTGTTCCCGGATCAGCTCCACCTTTTTCGCCTGGACCTCATATATTTCATTGAGTTTTTCCAGGCGGTCGTGCATACCGTCCATGGTGTCAGCCTGGGCACCAAAAGCGGATTGACTGGCCTTCATGTCGGTATTAAGGACGGTCAGCTGTCTGCTGATTTGCTGTAATGCGCTTTTATACTCTTTATCGCCCTTAACGCTTACTTTCGTTCCGATGCCCTCGCTGTTGTTCGGCACAGCTATCCACCCTTTCTTCTAAAACAGAAAAAAGCGCCCACCCTTTCGGATGAGCGCCGCTTGTTTGATTAGTCTTTATCCTTGTCGTTTTTATCCCGCAGCGCCTCCAGGGCCTGCTTGATGCCCTTGGGCACCGGCACGCCCAGCAGGCCGGCGTTTTCCACGATGGACAGGCCCTCGCTGGCGATATAGAAAAATTCGGCAGCGGATCGGAACAGGGTCACGCCCTCGCCGCCGTTAATCACGCCGTCCAGCTGCGCGGCCACCAGGATCACCAGCATAATAACGCCCTTTTTGAGCAATCCCACAAAGGCCACCTGCGACCAGAAGTGGCCGCTTTCCGTCTTTGTGCTGTGCCCGGTCAGGGCGCAGGCCAGGCCGGTGATGTAGTCCACCACCATCAGCACCACCAGCACCCGGCTGCCCGGCGTCCATCCGCCATAGAAGCCGGCGATCACGCCCACGCCGGCGGCCAGCACCTTGACGACCTCAGACCATACCTTATCCATTTTCTAATCCCCCTTATTGAAATACTTTTTTACCAGCACACCCCCGGTCACGTCTTTGCCGCAGCACGGGCAGCGGGCCATGTGATAGTAGCCATTGCGGTAATCGTTGTGTGTGGTGTATTCGTGCCGCTCAGCCTCAAACTCACAATCGCACGTCAGGCAATGGAATCGCACCACGGGCCGCGCCACTGTCGGGTCGCCATTCCTTAACACCCTCATAGGCCATCACCACCTTCCCCGGCGCTTTCCCTCAGCCGCCAGCGCCGCCAGTGCTCCGATCAGGGCGGTGGCGATCATGATGGCCAGTATTTTCCCGACCTCGCACAGGATCAGGTCCGCCCAGGCGACCGCCACCTGGATGCACTTCACCGCGTCCATCAGTCCACCAGCTTTCCATACTTGCCGGATACCCAGGCCAGCCCGTTCCCGTACTTGACCCGGTGCCAGCCGTTCTCCGCGGTCTCGCCCGCGTATTGCAGCTTATCCAGGCTGTGCGCCACGCCCAGGGCCTTGTTTTCCGTGCCGGGGCCGGTGCGGATGTAGCACTTTTTCCCCTTTTCGATCTGCACATATTTGGCCGTGGCGGGGTCCGCGTCGGCGGGCTGAGCGTCCAGGGCCGCCGTCAGGGCCTTGTGGGTTTGCGCGTCATAGGTTCCGCTTGCGTTGCACCCGCGGGCCGCCTGGAAGGCCCGCACGGCCATCTCCGTGCAATCCCCATATTCACCGTCCGCGCCATACTCGCCGCAGCTGAAGCCCAGGCCGATCAGCGCCGCCTGGAGCTCTTTCACGTCGTCGCCCTCGCTGCCATTCTGAAGCACGCGGTCACCCAGCTTCACGGCTGCCGCTTCCGGGGCCTTGAAGTCCAGGCCGTCCACCACGGAATAATCCACGCTGCCATAGCCGTCGATGTAGCTGCTGGACAGGCTGTAACTCTTCTTTTTCACGCCGCCGCCGTTCGTCACCAGGCTGCTGGCCCCGCTGGTGTTGCCCTCGATGGTGTACACCTTGGAGCTGTCCACCTTGTACACGATGCCCACGTGGCCGATCCTGCGCTTCGCGCTGGAGTAAAAATAGATCACGTCGCCCCGCTTGGGCTTGCCCTTGCCGCGCTTGATGTAGGCGTTGCGCTTCTTGAAGGCGTCGGACCCGGTGGGCGTGTAGTTGGTGAATTTGCCCAGCAGCTTCTTCGCCACGTCCACGCCGAAGGCCGTAATAAATAACCAGTCCACAAACGCCTGGCACCACTGGGCGCTCAGGCTGCCCACGCCGGTCCAGTTCTTCAGGTCGCGGTTATACTTCGTATAATTCGCGCTGCCGGCGTTGGCCGTCTTGCTGTCCAGGTCCTTATTGCTCTTTTTCTCCAGGTAGCCGAGCTCCGCTTCAGCCGTTGCGATCAATCTTTCCACCGCTTTCATCCTTAGCACCATCCTTCCATGTCTTCCCTGAATTTCTTTTCTTTGGCCTCCAGCTCGCCGCTGTCGGTTTCAATGCCGTGCATGGCCAGCAGCTCCGCCTGCCGCTGGATGATGTCCAGGGCCGTGCGCAGCATATCCTCAAACCGTGCAATGATTTCCAAATGGCTCACCGGGCACCCGCCCCCTTACCACGTTTTTGATTTTGTGCCGGTCCAGGCCGCCGAAGTAGCGCCGCCGTGCCTCCACGCAGTCCGCGTGCTTCAGACTGCCCGCCCTGGACAGTATGCCGCACGCTGCGTGGTAGGATGGCAGCCGCCCCGCGTCCAGCAGCTTGCCCACCTTCCTGCATTGCCTGGTAAACCGCAGGAAGGCTTTGCCCCGCAGTCGGGTGTAGGTGTGGAAAAACCGATAACCCACAAAATTCACCCCGCGGCTGTCCACCGGGAACACCTGCCAGTCGCCCTTCAGGTGGACGCCCAGGCGCTTGCGCAGCTGCCCGTCGATGGCCTGGACGGCCTTGTGCAATTTCCGCTTATTCGGGCCCAGCAGTACCATGTCATCCATATTGCGGACGTAATAGGCCACGCCCGGCAGCGTCAGGATGAAGGTGTCCACCGGCTCCAAATTGAAATTTGCAAGCCACTGATTCGGATAAAAGCCGATGCCCAGCCCCGGCAGCGGATTGGATCGGACGATCCTCTCCACCAGGTCCAGGAACCGGGCGTCTTTGATTTTGTGCCGCAGCGCCTCCATCAGCTGGCCGATGTTCATGCTGGGGTAATAGTGCCGGATGTCCATTTTCGCGCAGTATTTTGTCCGGCGCGGGTTGCGATCCAGGGCCCGCCGCACATACTTGCGGGCGCAGGCGTTTCCCCTGCCGGGTATGCTGGCGCAGCTCCATCGATACATCCCCCGCATGATGATGCCCTCCATGGCCATCACGATCAGCTGGTGCATGATGCCATCGGGATAAAATGGCACGGTTGTTATGTCCCGATCTTTGCCGCTGCTGCTGTCTTTGATATGTCTCACCTTTGGGATCGTCGGCACATAGGTGCCATTTATCAGCAGGCTGTAAACCTTTTCCACGTACTTTTCCGGGTTGTTCAGCACCTGCCGCACGTCCCGGCGCTTCTTTTTCTTTTTGCTGCCGTTCTTAATCGCCAGCCGGATTTGGTCCTTATCGCACATCTTTTCATAAAGATGGCCGACCCTCTTAGGCATAATCCAAAATGCCTCCTTGTTTACCTCGGGACCGTCCGAAACGTGGCCAGGCTCTTAAAGCCTGGCCACGTCCTACTAAACCCCGTCCTGAACGGTAGAATTTTTGGCAAGTGCCACGGAAAGACCCGCGCAATGATTTGGATATTAAACAAGGTGACGGGAGCCGATGTTCGCATTCGCCTCGGACGCCCGGTTGTTCGCGTTGAAGTAAAACGCGCCATAGTTGTCGTTGGCGTTCCAGTTGCCGCCGACATAAAGCACGTAGGTGCCGGAGTTGGAGTTCACGAGACGCGATACTCGGCCCAGTGCGCGGATAGTCCCTATATTTAGGCTGCTACTTCATAGCAATCATCCCTTTCATTGTCTGGCCACGTTTCCGGGGGCTGCGGCCCCCGGTCCCCTTCAGGGCTGGTAAAGGAGACGGGAGCCGATGCGCGCATACGCCTCGGACGCCCGGTAGCGCGCGTCGAAGTAAAACGCGCCATAGTAGTCGCCGGCGTACCAGTCGCCGCCGACACAAAGCACGCAGGTGCCGGAGCTGGAGGCCACGTAATCGGGCACGAAAGTGGTGGCGCTGCCGCCGCTTGCGGTGTCCGGGATAAACGCCCACGCACACTTCTCGGAATAGCCCAGCCCGGTGATGTAGCCGCTGCTGGGCAGCGTGATGCCCGCGGCCTCCATACCGGTCGTAGTGTCGCCGTAGTTGGCCGGATCGGTGGCGATATAGCTGGCCTTGCTGCTGGCCACGTAGCCGTCCACCCAGGTCATTACATTGCTGAACGGGTTCTCAATCCAGCGGTAGGCGTTGCTGTTGCCCGTGCGCTTGATGGTGTGATAGGCCGCGCCGGTCGTTGCGCCCGTGTTCTTTACACTGCCGCTGTTCTGGCCACCGCCCAGCACGTCCTGGCTGTGCCAGTTGGCATACTCCACCAAATACAGCAGCTGGATAGCACTCCAGACCTTCAGGTCCATCTGTCGCCAGGCTGCGCCCTTCGCCGCGCTGTACGTGCGGAAGTTGGCACGGGTGACGTTGCCCAGCGGGGCCGCGCCGCCCTTGGTAAAGACCGCGCTGCTGTCGCCGCTGGTGTGGAAGCGGCCCACATACACGCCAGAGCCGGGGTGCTTCTTATAGCCCTCCAGCTGCGTCGGGCTGATGGCCCACAGCCACTTCTTTCCGCTGGTGTCCTTATAGGCGGTATAGTAAAATTCGGGGATATAAACCACCGTGTCGTTCGCAGTCTCATCGAAGCGGCTGTCGGTGTCCGGCACCAGCTCGCTGCCGATCACGTTAAACCGCTTTATGTCCTTCCAGGGCGCAATGCTGTCAAACGGGCTGGAGCCGCTGCCAGTCAGGTCGGTGGCCGGGGTCGGGTTGGCGAAGCTGGACGCCAGGCCCTTGCGGGTCAGCGTGGTGGCGCTGGCGTTGTAGTCCCATTCCACGCCATACGCACCGTCCGCGGTGGTCGCCGTAGGCGCGTCGCTGGGCGCTTTGAATTTCGCCGTGTAGGTGGTGTTCGCGTGGATCACGCCCAGGGCAGGCGTCCAGCCGTTGAAGGTGTAGCCCTCGCGGGTGCTGGTGGGCGTCGCGCCGCCATAGGTGACGGTCTGGCCATCCTGGAAGTCAGCGGTGTGCAAAGTTCCGCCGCCATCCTCCGAAGCCCGCACGAACGTCGCCGTGTAGATCGGGATATAGCTGGCCTTGTACGTCGCCGGGCCGGTCACGTCCACGATGTCCGGCGTCCAGCGGGTGAAGGGCCGGCTGCTGTCAATGGCGCTGGTGGGCGTGGTGCCCTTGTAGCTGGGCCGCTGCCCGTACTGGTAGGTCTCAGTGGCCAGCGTGCTGTTGTCGTCATTCGCCCAGGTGACGGTGTAGCTGCGCACCGTGCGGCTATATGCCGCGTAGATCGTGCGATCCTCCAGCACGTTGGTGCCCGCGTCGCTCTGGGCGGTGCTGGCGTCCATTTCGCGGCTGTAGCCCACCGCCGTGTAGTCATATTGTGCCGTGGAAGTCCTGGCCGGCACCGCGGGCAGCTGCCTGGTAGGCACGCCATCCTCGCAGGGGATCGGGTCGCCGATGTTGGCGCTGCCGTCCCAGGTCTTCACGGTCAGGGTGCTGCTGGTGTGGTCCGCGATCACCTTAATGGTCGGATAGCGGCCCATCCACCGGGCGATGTCATCGCCGCGCAGCGCGGTGGCGTGGATCGTGCCGGACATCTGCGCGTCGTCCACCTCTTCGCTCTGGCCCTGGCCGTTGATGTCGATGCCGCGCATGGTGTCCAGCCGGTCCATGATGGCGTCGATCTCCGCAGCGTCCGCCACCTCCCACCAGAAGCCGGTGATGCGGATGGCGGTGCCCGTGGGCACCCGGTTGAAGATGGCCTTGCTGTCCAGGCCGGTCATGTTCTCCAGCCAAAGCTGGTCGATGTTATCCCAGCCCGCCAGCTGAAGCCCGCTGTCGGTCAGCCGGGGCTGGTTGCGGATCACCAGGCTGCTGGTGGTCGCCGGCAGGTGAAGCGTCTCCAGGATGCCGCCGTTGGGCAGGTCCACGCCCTGGGCCTGCGTGCCCTCCATGTAAACCGTCTTCAGGTTCGGGCACTGGGACAGGGTGAGGGTCTTTTGGTCGTCGGTGCCGAAGTTCACACAGTTGCGCAGGTCCACCAGCAGCAGCTTGCGGTTCGCGCCCACGCTCACTTCGCGGGTCACTTCGTTGCGGTAGCCGGCCTTCCCGCTGCCCAGGCGCACGGCCTCCAGGTTCACGGCCTCGGAGCTGTCCCAGGCGCGGACGAACAGGTTCTCCATGCCGCGCACGTCCTTCACCATCTTGGCGTTATGGATGGCGCAGACGGCGTCGTTCGCATAGGTGTAGGGGTTGGCGCACCGCATGGACATATCGCCGCCCAGCACGCGCCCGCCAGTCTTGTGGTCGTCCCACATCACGGTAACATAGCCGTTTTTGTAGTATTCCACAATTACGTCATAGTCACCGCTGGCCCGCTGCTCTTCCGTGATGTTGTAATAGGGCCTGAAGAGGATGGACCGCAGCGCGTCGCCCATGTCAAACAGGGAATCGCAATAGGGGAAGCGCCAGTCCAAAAACTCATCACGCTGGCCGCGCTTGTCGCCCAGGGCCTTGTTCAGGTCGCCGGTGTTGTCATCCTTGCGCACCTGGGCCACATACTTCACGTCGCCGTCTTCGTTCCAGACCGCTTCCGGCCAGGCCGCCTGCCATTCGTGGAAAATCCTCTTGATGTACTCAGCGGAGAACAGGCCGGAAGACCTCATGCGCTGGTACATATCCGCGGACCGCTTCCAGAACGCCTGCCGCCAGTTCACCCATTTCACGTTATCCTGGCCGTTGTACACGTTGCCGCCGTTCACCTGGTCGATGTCTTCCATCCAGTAATCAAACGTCAGCTTGCCGCGGTTGTCGGTGCCCAGGGCGGTGTCGAAGTCGTAGGGCAGCTCCCACCACTTGCCCAGGTCCTTAAACCAGGCCAGGTGCTCATTTTTCTGGCGGTTGTCGGCCAGCAGCATCACCAAGGTAAACACGTAATAGAAGGCCGCGTTGTCCAGGTCGTAGAGGTCGCCATAACCGGCCTTGAATTTGGCCAGGCGATAGGCTGCCGTGTCGGTGCTGTAGGTCACGCCGTCATAGGTCACGGGCGTGGGCAGCGCGTCGCCGGTGGCCGCCTCCTGCCACGTGCCATAGATGAAGTCGGTCATTTCCTGGAGCTTCGCCGGGTCGAAATATTCCTCCGGGTAGATGGATTCATATTCGTTGGTCCAGTTCTCATCAAATACGTTGGTATGGAATTTGGAGAGCTGCGAGTCGAAGTTCCGCACGTCCCAAATCTGGTCCCCCTCGACAAAGCCGAAGGTGTCGGGCGTGCCCTTGTCGTTGTTGAAGTTGAATTTCCCCATAAATTCGGGGCCGTCGCCGTAGTCCCAGAATACCACGCAGGGGAAGCCGTCCATGCCCTGGCGCACGGCCTTGTTTTTCACCTGGGGCGGGGTCAGCAGGCCCAGCGCCCTGGACAGGTCGTCGAACAGCTTGGCCAGCACGATGTTGTTGGCGCTCTCGGAGCTGGCGAAGTCCGCCTTCAGGGTGAAGGTGTCCACCATGATGCTGCCCGCCCGGATCGTGAAGCCCGCCACCAAATGGCCGTTCACGGTCGCGCCGTTCTTAAATGTGATTTTCAGGTTTTTCACGGCGTAATACTGCGAAGACGTACCCTGGACGTTGACCTGGACGCCCTCAGCGGTCAGGTGCCGGGTGGTGTCGGTGGGCTCATCGTACACCATGGCCACGCTTTTTTTATCGCCCTTGTATTGCGGGGATTCGGGGCCGGTCAGGATCACATACGGCAGGTCCTTCGGCAGCTTGCTGATGGTGATTTTGCTGTTCTCAAAGATGTCATTGCGCTGGTAAAGGCTCAACATCTCAAAGGCGTCCTGCCGGTCGGCGATGTAGTTGCCCAGCACCTCTTCGCCGGTCAGCCACCTGTCATAGACGCGGATGCAATAGACATCAGCGCCGCACGCAGCGTCGCCGATGGTGATGCCCACCGGGTCCGCCTGCTGGAAGCTGTCGGTGCTGGAATACTGGGAAATACCCTGATAGATGCCATCAATGTACAGATAGACGAGCCGGTTTTCGCTCTGAGGCTGCACCGCCAGGGTCAGGCGGGTGCGCCGGTCGGTGGTATACCGGCAGTTGACCTCCGCGCGGGCGCTCTTGAAGACCGCGTGGTCTGCGTAGATTTCAAAGCCGCGGTTGCCGCTCATGCAGCTGATGATCGGGGTCTCGTAGTCCAGCACGTTATGGCTCATAAACTCGATCTCGATGGTTTTGCCGCTGGCCCTGAAGTCGCGGCTGTACACCTTCGCCGGGATTTCCACTTTGCAGCCGCCCAGGGTGCGCAGGAAGGTCTGACCGTTGTCATCCCGCTGCCAGCCGTCGCGGGTCCAGTTGAAGCCGTCGAAGGTCGCCGCGATCTTGCCGGACCCGGTGCCATACTCCCACACCGCGGGGTCGTTTTCGGAGTTGCTGCGTCCCTCCGCGTCCAGGTACAGGCTCAGCTGGTCGGTCACAGCCTCCGGGTGCACCTCGGATTCGGTCACGTCCAGGGCGATGGTCTTTGTGGTCTCGCCCGCCTTGATGGCGATGGCCAGGGCGCCGGCGCGGCTCACCCGATAGGTGAAGGTCTGCGTTTCGCGGGTGGCCGTCAGGCTGGACACTCTCACGCCGTCCACTTCGATGGTCACCGCGGTTTCCAGGTTCATCGGATCATAGACGTTATAGTCGATGCTCAGGGTCTCATACTGCTGGACCGTCGTGCGGTCGAAGTTGGAGACGATGATCGGTGCGGTGCTCAGCGGGTCGATGGCGATAAACTCATAATACAGCACATTGGATTTGACGCTCTGGCCGTTGATTTCCGCCACAAACCACACGCGCAGCACGTGGGCCCCGTGGGCCTGCTGCGGGATCGTGTAGCTCTGCTGGTGGCCGTTGACGGACGTTTCCACCGTGCCGATCTCCACGCCGTCCATCTCGAAGTGCACCACCTTGCGGACGCTGCCGTTCGGGGTGTAGGGGAAGGGGAAGGCGCTCTTTTGCGGCTGCGTGTTGTCGAAGGTGCTGGAAATATACATCACCTTCAGGTCCACCGTGAAGCGGATCGACCTGTTTTTACCGTAGATGTCATAAACGGTAAAATCAAACATATTCGCGCCGCTCTTCAGGTAGGGGGCCACGTCGATGGTGTTCTCGCCCTGCGGGACCTCCAGCATGGCCTCCGCCTTGTCGTTCCGGCTGATGCGCAGGCTGCCGTTGCCGGTGGGCATGTCGTTCTCCAGGCTGGACCAAATGAACGTCACCGGGCAGGCCGGCACGTTGCCGTCATCGTCCTGGGCCAGGGTCATCGACTGCCAGCCGCTGATGTTGGTCATGCTGATTTTGGAGTTGCTGCCGCTGTCTCCGCCGCCGCCTCCACCGCCGCCGCCGCGTCCGATGTTCTCGATCTCCATAATCACGCGGCCATCCTTGTCGGTGAAATACAGCGTGTTGGTGTCTTCATCCAGGAAGGCCCCGCCGAAGTAGCTGCCGCTCTCCAGGTTGTATTTCTGGAGCCCGGTCTTCAGCTCGTCGATGTCGGTGGCAAAGGTCGCGCTGTCGTTTTCCGCGTTCGCGGCCTTTTCCAGCGCCTGGACCGCCGTGGCGCTGGCCGCCTGGGCGATCTCCACCGCGCTGCCGGCGATCTGCTCGGCGTTGGTCTTCGCCTCCGCGATCTCGTCCAGCTTCGCCTGCTTCGCCTCTTCCATGGCGGCCTCAGCAGCCGCCACGTCGGCTTCCTGGACCTCGCCCATGGCCTGGGCGGCCTCTTCCACCGCGGCCAGCTGCGCGGCCTGGATGGCCTCAATGGCGGCCTCTTTGGTGTCGCCGATGTCGTCCATGGTGGCGGTGGCCGCTTCCTGGGCCTCTTCCTTCGCCGCTGCGATGGCGTCCAGGGCGTCGGTCTTCGCGGCCTCCACCTCGCCGCTCAGGTTCTCCGCGGCCTGGTTGGCCGTGTTCGCGGCCTCCAGGGCGTCCGCCATCAGCGTGTTGGCCCGCACCAGGTTGTCCGCGGTCTCTTTGACCCAGTTGGGCGGGGTCGTGGGCGTGCCGCTGGTGTCGCCCTCCAGGGCGGGCTCGATCCAGGTGCGGAACAGCTTGGATTTCTTCACCTTGTCGCCCTTCAGGGCTCGCACTTCAGCCCGGCCAGCGCCCGCGCAGGCGGTGTCCTGGGCCGTAATCGGCCAGGTAATCAGGCCATTGCTGACCGTGATGTCCGGCACGTACAGCTCGACCTCGCCGGGCCGCAGCGCCACCACGACAAAGGTGCACCCCTGAAGCTGCACCAGCCAGTCGTTACAGTCGATGCGCACGGTCTGCGTGTCGTTCTCGCCCTGGCGGCCCAGCTTCACCCGGTCCAGGTCATCCACGGCGATGATCTCATACTCTTCGTCGGGTTCCCGGTTCTCCAGGTCCAAAACCTCATTGTCTGCCATTGTCTTATCTCCCTTCATGCTTAATAGTCACCGCCGCCGACCGATTGCACAAACACCTGCGCGGTCAGGTTGGCTTCGATGCGTGTCAGTTTGTCCGGCACGATCTGGATTTCGTGCCATGCCCCCCGCTTAATCTTGCCGTTGTCATCCTTGGACAGGTAGCCGCTGACGTCAATCTCCCGGCTGTCGGTCTCGCTGGCCGGCACGTCTTCACCGTCCACGTTGATGGTCACCCTGCTGGCCCTGCCGCCCTCATAGATGCCATAGACAATATCGTGGGTGTGGTCCGGCAGCGTGATGTCGTGGGTGTGCGCCGGGATGTCCACCGTGTGGTTGTGCCCCGCGATCTTGACGTTGTGGGTGTGGGCGGGCAGCTCGATGTCAAAGGCCGGGATGCGCAGGCTGCTGAAGTAGTGAAAATGATCCATCCCGTGGCTGTGCGCCGTAATGTCGTGGGTGTGACTGCCGGCGTCGCCGGTGTTGTTTCGGTCGCTGCCGCTCTGCTTCGCACCCGTCGTGTTGGGCGATTCGCTGCTGGTGCCGGGGCTGGCGTCGCCGGTGTTGTTCCTGTCGTTTCCGCTGGATTTTGCCCCTGATGTATTCGGTGCCTTGCTGTCCGTGCTGCCGCCGGCGCTGCCGGTGCTGCCGCTGATGTTCACCGTCTTGGCGCTGTAGACGTTGCTGGACACGTTGCCGGTGTGGGCACTGTCACCGCCCTGCATGTCGTGCCAGTGCTGCCAGTATATGGTGTCGGTACCACTGAAGCTGTGATAGTGGTCATTGACGCTGTGCCAATGGTTATCCACCTGGTGATAGTGGTCCATGCCGTGGCTATGGCTATTCACCGTGTGGCTATGGCTGTATACCTGATGATAATGATCCATGCCGTGGTGATGGTTGCCATCGCTCTGAGTGGTCAGGCTCCTGCCGTCAGTGCTGCCCATGTAATCGGCGTCGCCGTGGCCGTTTCGATATGGCCCGCCCGTCCAGCCCAGCAGCGCGGTGCCGGACGGGGCCACCGTCCTTTCCGGCTGCGTGATGGTGGTATTTCCGCCGTATTCGCTTGTCAGTACCACCGTGTCATGCACGGTCGTGGTCTGAGTGCTGCCGCCGCCGCTGGAGCTGGTTTTTGTGGTGCCACCGCCAGCCGCTGCGCCGGTGGAGTAGGCCCGGAAGGACTGAAGCTGCCACGATAGCAGCATTTTATTGATGCGCACCATCCCCGCGGGGATGTACACCCGGAATTTTGCCGGGTGGTTTTCGTCGGCATTGTCGGCGAAGGGAATGGCGAACAGGTTGGTGGCCCCTTGGCTGTACAGCTCGCCGATGCCCACCCGGTCCGCCAGGGTGTTGATGCTGTCCGCTGCATCCCTGGGCGTGTTGGCGATGGTGATTTCGATGTTGCCGGGGTCGCCGTTAATGTCGCGCTTGCTGATTTCCACGATCCTGGCGTCAAAGTTGATATTATGCTCCCCGTCCATCACCGTCACCAGCTTGCCAGGCATGAAGTTGTCCCAGCTGTACCCGGTGTCTCTGTACAGGTCCACCGCTTTCGCCGTATAGGCAATATACGGGTTTTTGTAGGCTTCAAGCACCTGCTGCGCCCTGGCCTTCAATGTGGCAGCGTCCTGGATGCGGGTGTCGGTCCATACGCTGCATTTGATTCCCCAGGTGCTTATGGTGTCGGCGTCAATGAAGGGCGTCCCGCCGTTCGCCTCTTTGATGTTCAGCTGGTTCACACCCTCGCCATAGCCCAGCGGATAAAGCCGGGTTATCAGGGCTGAAGCGTCCATGGTCTTTTGCACGCTCACCATGTTGCGCCCGTAGTAGATGCCGCAGCTTGGGTCGCTGTCCGCCCGCTTCAGGCTCACCGTCCAGGGCGTGGTGTCGGTGTCCCATTCCCAGGTGTATTCGTCGGTCAGCACCTCGCCCAGGCTCAGCAGCGCGGACAGTAACGACACATTTTCAAAGTGATATTGGTATTGGTCGTTAAAATCCACCGTGCCCAGCTGCCACCGCTTCACGGTCTGCCGGTCCAGGATGTACTGCATCACCTGCCGGGTAGTCACGCCGGTGCCGCCCACTTCATGGTAGCCAAAGAGCACGTCATCCAGCAGCGTGGCCATCACGTGCTCCAGGTTATAGGTCTTCATGCCGCCAAGGGCTACCTCTTCACTGGAAGGCGTGGACACGATGCGATATAACCCCGTTTTCCGGGTGCCGTCAGGCAGCTTTACCAGGTTGTGGGCTGCGCAGTAGCCGTTGCCGGGGTCCCCGGACGCCAGGGAAAATTGCGCCGTCCATAGGTCGTTATGCTTCAGGTTATAGCCCACCTTGTCCGCAGTGGTCAGGATCGTCAGCTGCTGCCCTGATTGGTTGTAAATGGTCAGGCTTTCCATTGGTCACCACCTCCCCCTTGCGCTGGCCGTCACCTGGGCGGTGCCATCGCTGCCATCATAGGCAAGGCGCACGGCCAGCAGGTTCACGCCATTATAAAGCCATATCGGTGCAAAGTCTGTCACGTTGGCCATGGCGTTTTCGCCGTCGATCAGCACCGATGCCGGTGGGTTGGTGTCGATCACCAGCCGCTGCCCGGTCCGCAGCTCCAGGCCGCCCACCTGGATGCCCTCAACGCCCACCGATGTGATAGCAGCCTCGCCGGTGTTCGTAACCGTCAGCTCCAAGCCCGTGGGGTGGTCGGTCTCCACGTCCAGCTTTATGGTTAGCTCATCTTCGATGCCTGCCGGTGCCTCGATCCTGTTGGCGGCTGCCGCCTTGCGAAGCCCCACGGCATGCGTGTTGGCCACCGATGCCGGACCGCCACCGGCCACCACCGTTTCAGTGCTGGCGTTTACGCTGTATGCAAACGGCTGGGCCAGGAATCGGATTTGCAGCTCGCCGCCGAACCAGTTCCTGAGCGTCCACTTGCTGGACCCCATCAGCTCCGCCATGTAGTAAACCTCTGGTTCATAGTCGAAGATCAGCCGCTGCCGCCCAGCTGTCAGCCATGACAGGATATTGCGCAGCAGCGCCTGGGCCTCCGCCTGCGTCGCCGGTTCCTCTGCCGGGAAAAGGCTGCCCTCCAGGGTGAACGGCTGCCACGCTTCGCCGGACAGCAGCAGCGTGCCGCTCATGCCCGCGATGGTGTAGCTGTTGCGCTTGATTTCCGGGATGGCGATATGCCCTTCCTTTTCCACATAAATCAGGCCCATATCGTCCCGACTATGGACGCCGCCGAAGCTGAAGCCCGTTTCCCTCAATAACACCACATCACCCCCTTTCACAGAAAAAGGGGGGAAACGCTCCGAAACGTTCCCCCCTATGCTTTCGATTCTTATGGATGCGGCAGCCGGTTCAGCCGCACTCTGGCCGGTGCCGGATTCGCCCCGGCGCGATCTGTCGGGCGGCCTGATGGCCTGCCCGCCTTCCGGCGATGCTTTATCAGGAGATAGACTGCCCGCGGGCTGGATGCCCAAAACGTTGCCGGGTCCAGCCCCACTTCCAGGGCTCCGCTGTACAGCCATAGCCACGGGAAGCTGCGGTCATCGTCCCGGCCTACTGAGGGTTTGCGCTGTCGCCCTCGCCCTCCGCCTCCGGCAGGGCCTCTTTGACCTTCTTCAGCAGCAGGTCCTTCACCGCGGGGATGCTTGTCAGCCGGAATTTTTCCGCAAACTCCGCCCAGGTCATCGACTCGGTGTGGTTTGCCCTTGCGCCGGACAGCAGCGCCCCATACAGCACCGCCATCACCGCGCCCAGCTTGCCCGCAGCCAAATGCAGCACGATGGTGGCAAAGTTCAGATTGCGGCCATATTGCAGCTCATAGACTTCCTCAGCCACCCGCATACACTCCAGGTCAAAGGTCAGCGGATAGGTCTTTCCGTCCATCTCCAGGTGGTCGGTGGGTCGCGTGATGTCCGCGGCCCGGATCTCATTTTGCATTTTGTCCGTCATTTTTTACCGTCCTTCCAGCGGTCCATGAACGCGATCCACGCCGGGCGTCCCGCTTTTTTGCAGGCTGCCCGGCATTTTTGCATCATGGTCAGGCGTCCTCTTCCTCATAGACCTGCTCAAACCAGCCGGCCTCCACGGTCTCCATCACGTCGGCGTCCGCGGTGGCAGCGATGGCAGCCAGCTTGTCGTCGTATTCACGGCGCACAAACGTGCCCTCAATGGTCGGGTGCTGGTAGGTCATGCCGTCGCTGTCGGTGTGGCCGGTCTGGGACAACTCGGAGAATTTGCCCTTGTACAGGACCCACAATTCCTTCGTGCCGTCGTCCAGGGTCAGGGCGAAGGCGATGGCCACGTTGGGCGCGATCTGGCCGCCCTTGATAATCTGCACGCCGTTCTTATCAGTATAGCGGCCCAGCACCTTTTTCCGCATGGCGTAGGGGATTTTATCCAGGTTCAGGCTCACCGTGTAGCTGTCCACGCGCCTTTCGTTGCGGGTGGCCACATTGCTGGCGTAGACCTTGCCCTCCTTATAGTTGGGCGTGATGGTCGCCTCGATGGTCTTGCCCATGACCTCAAACGGGTCATAGGTCGGGCGGGTCTTGGGACCGTCCGGGGTGGCCATGATGGCGACCATGATGTCCAGAATACCATAAAAATAACCTTCGCTGTAAACCTTGTTACCGCTGTTGTTATTCGCCATTGTCATTATCCTCCCTCTTCATGTTCTCAGGTGTCTGCCACCAGACGCAGGTGGTGGCAATGTGATGGATGCCGGTGTCCTGTTCGTAGTCATCCGGCCCCCACCCATAGACGCGCACGCCGGCAGCCTTCAGCAGCTCAATGGCCATCATGAAGGCGACCCGGTGGTCGTCATCCTCTGAGTGCGTCCAGGCGTGAAGCTGTACCATGTGCCGCACCCGCTGCGTCTCGCCGGAAGCCATCAGGCCGTCCGCCGCGATCTCGTTAAACGTCACCCAGGTTTGGGCCTGGGCGTTGCCGGGCGGTTGGCTCACCGGCACCGGCAGGTCCTTCAGCACTTCATAAAAAAATTGCTGGACCTTGTCGTCGGTCATCAGCTCAGCCATGGCCCTGCGCCTCCCCAAAGGTCTTTTGCATCGCCTCCACCACCTCATCGGCAGCGTGTTCGATGGTCGGATTAAACCAGGGCTGCGGGCTCATATTGCTGCGCCCATATTCCAGGATGTTGCCGATCTTCGCCAGCGGCTCGCCGTGGTCCTTTCCCACCGGCTCCACCTTGGAGTGGTAGCCGTCCGCCGCGTTATAGTCCGGCTTTCCCGCCTTGATGCTGTTTCGCAGCGCCCCCGGCTTGATGTCTCGCCGGCTGCCGGTGTAGACCGGGGCGGCTTCCTTCAGCCGCCTGGCCAGCACGTCGCCCCCGGCCTTGACGGCCATCATGCAGGCTTCATCCGTGCCCTTAATCAGGCCGTCGAATTTTTCCAGCTCTGCCGCGATCCCGCCTGTCGTAAACGCGCCCATTACTTGCTCGCCTCCCCTGTCACCACCCGGCACTTCAATCGCATAAAATCCCGCATTTCGCCCAGGTGGTTGACCTCCAGGATGTTGTACTCTTTCCCGCGATGGACCACGCGCCAGGCAGCTTCCACGTCATCGCGCCAGCGGATCGTAAAGGTCACCACGTCTTCCGCGTGGAAGGCTTGCGCCTGGTAAAACTCCCGCCCGGACACGTCGGCCTTCCCGGCTTTCACCCTGGCCACGTCTGCCCAGCCGGTGATGTTTCGGCCCTTCGCGTTGGTGTGCGTGTCAGGCTTCCGCAGCGTGATGGTCTGGCGAAGGTCGCCCGCTTTAATGCTCATTCGCCATCACCATCCGTATAACGCAGCTGGTGGACGCTGGAAATGATATAGACCGGGATGGCCGCCTGGGCCTCCGCGTTGCCGCGGTTGTCATACATCCAGGCCGCCAGGTTCGCCACCCAAAACGGGTAAAGGTTGCCGGGGGTGTCTTCGGGCACGCCGGCATTTTTATACCACTCCACGGCAGCGTCCCGGCACGCCTCCAGCACTTCTCGGTCGTCTTCGACATCGGCCCCGGCCATGCGGGCCACATATTCCAAAGCCACCATGCTCTTCACCGCCTTTACTTCTTAGGCATGATCGGGATGCCCAGCGCGTCCGCGGTTCCCAGCTGCGCGGCCATGAAGTCGTCAAACAGACGGGCGATGCTGGCCCGGTCTTCATCGCTCAGTTCGACATTCTCATACATGTCAATGGAAAAAATCATAGCCCTGCCGGGGCGTATGGAGCAGGTGGCGCTTGCCACCTGCCTGCGCTCGCCGTCCACCACGGCCATGGCATTGCAGGTGGTCTGACGGGTTTCCATTCCCTCAATTATCATCATAGCTTACCCCCTTAAAAGCGTCAGCGCTGACGCTTTTGGCCAGCACTGACATCTGTGCTATCAGTCGCCCACGGGCAGGCTCTTGCGGATCATGGCTGCCTCATCGAAGACCGTCACGCCCAGGCGGGCAATGCCGCGCAGCTCGGTGGAATCGGTGCGCCAGGCGTCACCGCCGATGTCGGTGCTGGCCAGCTCGAAGTTGCCTACCCGGAACAGGGTGGCAAACTGCTTGCCGTCACCGATAAAGAGGTCCGCAGCCGTCGTCTCCGACGCGCCGCTGCCGCTGGTGACGTTCGCCAGGGTGGCGTCGCTCACCACGGCCACGGAGCGGCCCTTGATGCGGTTCACGGTCGCGTTGGTGGGATCGGGCTGGAGCAGCGGGCGCTTGTTGTCGTCCATCAGATTATCCAGCACATCGAAGCCGCTCTGGTTGGTGATGATGGTGGCGATGGCGCTGATGGCCGGGTCCAGCTCCACGTTCAGGGCGTGCTTGATGCCCTTCAGGGGATCGGTGCCGATGCCGGTGGCTTCCAGCTCCCGCAGCGCAGCGATCAGCAGGTTGTTTTCGGTGATTACCAGCTTTTTCGCAAACCAGCGGGACAGGTAGGCGAACAGGTTGGCCACGTTGTCGGTCGCCAGCTCATTGGACACGGGCAGGTAAAGCGCCTTTTTGCTGGTGGTGTAGGGCACCTTCGCAAACTTCGGCTGTTCGCCGTTCTGGATGCGGCCCATCTCATCCACGGACAGCAGGCCCTGCGTGGGCGCGGTGTCGGTCACGCGCCAGCCGGTGGGGGCGGTGACGTTTTCCTGGTTGAAATACTGGGCCAGGGGGTTCAGGGTCCGCACCTGTTCAATGATCTGGTGCTGGATGTCTTCAGGCACCAGGAAGCCGCCGTCGCTGCCCACGGGCGTGCCGCCGCCCTCAGTCAGCGCGTCGTAAAGGATGCGGACGTTCTCATCGCTGCGGCCCTTCTTGCGGGTGATGCCGTTCTGGATGGCATAGGCGAAGGCCCTGGCGTATTCGTTGGAGCGCAGGATCTCACCCTGGCGGTCGCTGAAGAATACGGCGCTGCCGGTGCCGGTGGTGCCCTCGGACATCTGGCCGGCCTGGGTGCGCTCTTCCGCGTTGACCTCATCCTGCATCAGGCGCACGCGGGCGCTCAGGCGCTGGGTCTCAGCCATGGCCGCGTCGATCTGCTGGGCGGTGGCGTTGGGATCGTCCACCAGGGCCCGGTTCTGGATGCGCTGGGTGTCCAGCTCATTCTGGGCGTTGCGCAGGTCTTCCCTCATCTGGGTGATGTTCTTTTTCTTTTTCATGCTCTTACCCTCCCTTAAATCATTACAGTGTCAGCAGCTGGAGCTTCCGGCGCTGCACGTCGTCGGTGTTGTCTTCCGGCTGCCGTTCGGTGCTGTCCGCGGGCTTGCCGTGGCGGTCCAGCAGGTCCCGCAGGGTGTTATGGTTGGCGCTGGCGGCCACCTCTTCAAACCGCAGCTGCCGGCGCAGGGCCATCGTCTGCCGGCGCGGGCTCCAGGCCACCGCGGGGATGCGCCGCACCATGGCCTTGCGGAGATCCTTTTCCCGCTCGTCGTCGTCCTCGTCGGGGTCGTCCTCGTCGCCGTCGTCGTCGCCATCCTCGTCGGGGTCGTCCTCGTCGGGATCGGCGGCCACGGCCTTCTTCTCTTCCTCGTCCTCGTCGGGGTCGTCGTCCTCGTCGTCGTCCTCGTCGGGGTCGGCTGCCGTGGCGGGCCTGGCCATGATGCTATCCACAAAGCCCAGCTCCAGGGCGGTGCGGGCGCTCATCCAGGTCTCGTCCTCCATCATCTGGGCCAGCTTGCTGGTGCGCAGGCCGGTCTTAATGTGATAGGCTTCCCGGATGCCCTTGTCGATCTCTTCCAACACATCGGCCTCGTGCCGCATTTCGTTCTTATTGCCGGCAGCGATGGCCCAGGCGTTGTGAATCATCATGTAGGCGGTAGGCGCGATCTGCACGTCGGTGCCCGCCATGGCAATCACGGACGCAGCGCTGGCCGCGATGCCCTCGATCTTGACGGTAACATTACCCCGGTGCTCCATCAGCATGGTGTAAATCTGGGACCCGGCGAACACATCCCCGCCAGGGCTGTTGATATATACCACGATGTCGCCGGGGTGGGCCTCCAGCTCTTCCCGGAACATGGCCGGGGTCACTTCGTCGCCCCACCAGCTTTCCGATGCGATCACGCCGTCCAGGCGCAGCACGGCAGGCTCGCCGGCAGGCGTTTCGTCATAGTCCCAAAACCGGGCGGGGTTTCTGTTTTTGTGCATGGTCTTCACTCCCTTATTTTGTTTCTATGGTCCCTTTGATGGCCTCGCTGAGCGGCACCAGGTCGCGGCTGATTAGCAGCGTATCGCCCGCGGGATCATCGGGCAGGTGGTCCTGTCGGCGCACTTCGTTCGGCTTTAACCAGCCGGATCGGATGGCCATCTGGTTGCGGTTGGCCATCGTCTGTGTGTCGGTGCGCCATAGGTTCACCAGGTCGAAGCGGAAGGAATACCCCTGTTTAATCATGTCCCAGGTCAGCAGCTTGCCGTTCAATTCCTCTTCCCATTGCTCAATGATCGGGTTTATGGTCATCTGGAGATATTCCAGCATCGACTGTTCTGCCGTGGCGTATGATGTATCTGAGTAGTCGCCCAGCATATGGGGCGGGATGTTATACACCGTCGCCACGCGGTTCCGGGTCACGCGCTCCACGTTCAGGACGTTGGCGTCCACCGGCTTTTGCTCCATGGTGGTGGCCGTGATGCCGCCCTCCAGGACGATCACCTTGCCGCCGCTCTCTGCGTAGGTGTCCAAAAACTGCTTAATCAGCGCTTTCTTTTTTCCCTCGCTCAGGGCGGTGCTGGGCACGTTCAGCACCACGGCGTTGCTGACCCCCTCCAGCTGCTTGACGCTGAAGTGCTTCATGTCGGCGTCATAGTCCAGCGTCCCGCGCAGCACGTCAATGGGGCGGATGCCCCGTTCGCCGTTGGCGCTCATATGCTTCAGCACGATCATGCTGGAGTGATGCACCCAGCCGACCTTGCCGTCGTCGAAGGCCACCCGATACCACATTTCCCGCGTGTCCATGTCCCGGTAGGGCTGCACCCTGATGGGGTCGATCACGTCCAGGCGCACCGTGCGCCCGTCCAGGTCCGGCACCATCAGGGCGTAGGCGTTGCCCTCATTGTTGCGGTTGGCCTCCATCGTCTGCCTGAAGGTGAAGGCCGTCATGCACGGGCTGGGCCGGTAGGCGATCAGGTACTCCAGCGGGTGGTCCTTCATGACTTCACGATCACGATATAAGTGGATCGGCAGGCTGGCGATGGTGTTGGCGATCCTGGACACGGCTGCGTAGATGGCCTCGCTGTTGGTCATCGTGCGGTCGGCCCGTGTCTTCCATACGCTGCGCACGTCACGGGTGGACACGTTGCCGGGCTCATCCCGTGCCCTGGCCAGCCGCCTGGCCTGGCGGTGCGCTTTAATGGTGCTCAAAATCCCCATGTGCTTCCCTCCCCATAAATGCCAAAAGCGCCGGGCTCATCGCCTCAGCTCTGACAGGTCGTAAACCGCTATATCTCCGATGTCGTCGTCGCTCACCTGATAGGTCGGCATATTGCGCGTGGCCACACACCAGGCGTCAATCAGGGCAGCGAAGCCGTCAATTTTGCGGTAGCGGTTTTGTTTCGTGGGCATCCAGTTTTCCTTTTCCTTGTCCTGGTAATTGTTCCTTAGTCGGACATTGTGCATATACCAGCGGAGCATCGGGTCGTCATTGGTCACGATCTTGCCGTCCATCATGGCTTCCCTGAAGCTCTTCATTGGATCGTTTAGCGTCAGCGGCCCTTGTCGGACGATCTCCGTGGCGAAGCCCTCAGCCTCCAGGGCCCGGTTCAGCCAGACCGCGTTGGCCGGATCATAGCCGATGTTCAGCACTTCATAAATGCCGGACCCTCCGCCCATCTGCTTAAACCACTTGAAGACCTCATCCTGCGGCACATACTCGCCGTCGCATATGGTCAGCAGGCCCAGCATGGCGAAGTGGTTATAATCTATCTTTTCGTTATCCAGCTCCACTTTGCGCCGGGTGGTCCAGCTGTGATGCAGCACAAACCAGCGCCCGTCATCCAGCGGGAACAGCAGCACCGCCGCCGTGAAGTCTTCACGGCTGGACAGGTCATAGCCGCCATAGCAGGCCCGGCCCCGCAGCTGCTCCATGTCGATCCTGTCGCGGTTGCGGTTTAGCAGCTCCATCGGTAAATAGGCCGCCTCGCTGCTGTCCACCGTGACGCACAGGTTTTTCGTGATGAAGTTGGCCCGCTGCTGAGGGATCAGCCTCATTCGCTGCCATTCGCGCTCCATTTCTTTCAGGTCCAGCAGCACGCCCAGCGCCGGGTTAGCCTTCACCCATAGGCTGCTATCCTCCACGTCGTCGCCGGGGTCCAGCTCACAGATAAACGCAAACATGCGGTCGGCCACTTCCTGGGCCAGTATGCCCTCTTCCAGGGCGTCGGAGAACAGGGCATAAAACTGAGACAGCACACCGTCCAGCACGTTGCCCATGGTCGTGATGTAAATGGTCAGGGGTTGGTCGCGCTTCAGCATACCCTGGCGCACCACGTCCACCAGCTTATAACCTGCCTGCGTAAATTCGTGTATTTCATCGAACACGGCCAGGTAGGGGTTCAGCCCGTCCAGGTTGCTGGAATCGCTGGCCCTGGCCTTAATGGTCGCGTTGGCTGCCTCGTAGAAAATGCCCTCGCGGGTCAGCCGGAAGCGGCTGCGCAGGGCCGGCGCGGCTTTTATTTGCTTGTATGCCTCTTCATAACAGATTTTAGCCTGGTCTTTTGCGTTGGCCAGCAGAAAGATGTCCGCGCCGCGCTCGCCGTCCTTGCAGGCCATATATGTGACATTGCCGGCGATCAGCGTGGTTTTGCCGTTGCCGCGGCCCTCCACGATCAGGGCTTCACGGAAGCGCCGGAGCCCGGTTTCCCGTGATACCCACCCATACATATTTCCCTCGACGAAACATTGCCAGGGCATTAACTTCATGCCGTCATAGTTGCCCTTTGTTGGCCGAAGGAAGCGCTCCATAAAACGGGAAGGCCGCGCCGCCTTGTATTCGTCAAATATCCAGGGATAGGCCGGATCATGCCGGGATCGGTCCAGTTCACGGCTGAAGCGCTCACAGGCCAGCCGCACTTTTTGACTTGTGAGAATCCGTCCAGCTTTTACATCGTCGGTATAGCCATAAAGTCGATCCAGAACGGAGATGTCAGAAGTCGTCAAATCCGTCATCAATCGACACTTGTGCGGCCTTCCGGCTGTTGGGCGTGAGCCTCAGCTCCGCCAGGTGCTTGCGCTGTTGGTCCATCAACATCCGCACGCCCTGGACGCTCTTATTGTCCCGCTTCATCCGCTGCCGCCCGTTCTTAAAATCCTCCACCACGCCGCGGGTGCGGATGTCTTCATAAAGCTGCCGCTTCAGCACTTCCATGCCGGCGATGTCAGCCACCAGCATCTGGTCCTGGTCGCTGCACCCTTCCGGGCGTTTTGCGCAGGCGGCACATAGTTGGTCATACATGGAGGCGGCCATCTGGTCCGGCTCGCCGGTGGCCGGATCGATCAGCTGCTTCATGTGCCGGTCTCTCAAATCCGTGTTCATGATTTCCTCCTAAACCTTTATCACACGCAGCGCGGTGGGCCTGCGATCCTTGCGGCCCGCCTGGCCATGCCCGCCCTTTTCCGGGTGCTCCCGGTTGTGGTGCATATCGCACAGGCTGCGCAGGTTGGTGATGTCCAGCGCCAGGTCGGGGCGCTCAGTGATGGGGAGAACGTGGTGCACCATGGTGGCCCGCCTGGGCTTTTTGCGCTCCCCGCGCTCCACCTCTGCCATGCACTCCACACAGAAGCCGCCGTCGATCTCCAGCCGCTGCTTTCGCATTTCCTTCCAGGTGCCGGAATGGTAGAAGGGGGCGCTCTCTTTATAGTGCTTCATAGGTCGGTTTCCTCACCCCGCCGCCACTGTTCGTTGGGGTCGGGTTCCCGCGGTTTCGGTTCCCGTGATACCCACATCGTGCAAAATTGCCCCGGCTCTGCGTCCGCACAGGTGTCACGCAAAAAACAGTATGCGCAATCCGGCGCGTTCGTTGTGTCCACGCTTGCCATATCGTCACCCCCCCCCTGTCGATGGCATTAAAAAGCGCCCGGCGCGATGGGCCACGCGCTGGACGCTGTCTGCGGGTTTGTACTGGTATAGGCATTGGAAGGAAATAACCCAAATGAAGAAGATGGCGGCAGCCGTGGAATCCCCGCGTGCTGCCTGCCGGTGTCCCCCGCAGTGGACAGTCTATATATATCACACTTCAGGGGTTGCTTCAATATCTACTCGTTTACCCTTTGTTTGTCATCGTATACCCTTTTTATGTTAATTCTTTGTGACGGCTCTGCTGGAGTATTCATTCATAGCCCAGGCCACGGCCTTCATGAAGGTGCTGAGCCCCGCTTCGCCGACCATAATCTCCAGCAGCTTCGCCCAGTTCATCGGCTCTATGGTGCCGATGGTCGCCGTGTTCTGCTCGCAATTCTCGCCGTCATATTTGAAGGTGGAAGCAAACAGGCCGCCCACATTCTCATAGGTGCTATCCACCACCTGCGTCATGCCTTCCCTGTCTTCAAAGGTGCCCCATATGCGCAAATTCAAATTAGCCATTTTCTCCATCCTTCCAAAAGCGTCAGCGCTGACGCTTTTCATCTTCGATTATGTACCATTGCGGCAGCAGGCGCATGATCTCGCCCTCTCCCAGCTGGAGCAGCTGCTGGCAGCCGGAAGCCTTGCACCGGCTGACATAGCTATAACTATACCCCGTGTCCTGGGCGATCTTGCGCAGGGTCTGGCCCCGGATATAATACCGGCTCATAACGCTGCACTCCAGGGCGGGCAGCATGTCCATCAGCTGACAGGCCGCGGCCACCTCCACCGTGTATTCCCGGTCACGCTGCTGGAGATCCCGTTCCACCGCGTCCAACATGGCCACCATGCTGGCCATGTGGTCACTCTCGCCGGTGCTCCGCGCTCCGATGCCATCCAGGCTCGCCGTCATGTGGCCCGCGGTGTCCCGGATCATGTCGGCCCTTTCCTTCAGGCGTCGTTTCTCACCTTCCGCCCGCCTGCATCGCTCCAGGATTTCCATAGCTGTGATGGTCATGCTGCCCGCCCTCCGTCATTTTTCTGTTATCGGCTTCCGTCCATCAGAACGGCACCTTTTCGTCGTCCACTTCCTCAAACTCCCCATTATCGCCCGGACGCGGTGCCGGCTCTTCCGGGCCGGGGTCCTCGCTCTTCCGGCTCCCGCCCACGGCCTCCACACTGTCGGCGATGATCTCAGTGACCCAGTGCTTCGCTCCGTCCTGGCCCTCATAGCTGCGCACCTGGATGCTGCCCTCTATGGCCACTTTGCGCCCCTTGGTCAGGTAGCGGTTGGCGAAGTCCGCCGCGTTCCGCCAGGCCACGATGGTCAGGAAGTCCGCCTCCCGGACGCCCTGGGCGTTGGCATATTTCCGCTGCACCGCCAGTCGGAAGGTGGAGCGGCTGATGCCGCTTTGTGTGGTGAACGCTTCCGGGTCGTTCGCCAGGTTGCCGATCAGAATAACCTTGTTCATGTGTGTGCCTCCATTTCTTCCCGTATCTTAATCGGGCAGGTGCCCAGGGTTCCCGTGGTGAAGTCATCGCGCTGCATCCGCTTGTCCAGCGGGGTGCAATAGCCCAGGTATGTGCTGCGGATCGAATGGCCGAAAAACGGGCAGGTCTCGCAGGCGTCCGGCTTCCTGTTCAGCACGATGGCGAACAGCTCATAATCGTGGTCCAGCTTATACCCCATGTCTCTTTCCCTCCATCAGGGCCCGCGCCCGCCGCAGCTGTACGCGCCGGATCGGGCCGCTGGCCGTCCAGTTGAATAAATCCGGGTCCGCCTCTTTCAGCTTGGCCAGGACGGTCCAGTCGATCCCCTTCATGGTCTCTGTCAGTTCCCGGAAGGCGATGCTCACCAGGTCCACCAGCCCGCTGGTAAATTCGCCGATGCCGTGCACCATCCGGGCGCGGGCCGCTTCCTTTTCGTCCTTATACATCGCGCACCCTCCGCAGGTAGTGGCCCAGCTCTTCGCCGGCGACCACATTCTGATAGCCGCAGCCGCCAGCCGGGTGGCCGTCGTGGGGCGGGGCGATGTTCTCCAGGGCCTTGCGCAGCTCGCACTTCTTTGCTTCTCGCCCCTGCTTCAGGCATATGGCGCACTCCGCAGCCATGGCCAGGTTGACGATCACGGCCAGGTCGTCGTCCTTAATCAATAGCCATTCCTGCGATCTTGCTGCCGGTGAAAAGCGGATCAGAATCTCGCCGTGCTTTGTCAGTTTCTGGAGATACTGGAGCCCCTTGTTTGGGATAGTGTCGTAAAGGTTCCGCAGCAGCCGGTCCAGCGTGGTAAAGATCAGCCGGAAGTCGCGCCAGCCGTTCGGCACCATCCGCAGGCGCTCCCGCAGCGCGTCGCCGCTCTCCACGATCCTGCTTTCCATGCCCACCAGGTACTCCACGCATTTCAGCTCTTTGCCCTTCAGCGGGGGCAGCTCCACGCCTGTCGGCACGGGCGGCAGGATCACCACCCGCCTGCCGTCCTTCATTGCATCCATCTGTTGGTCCAGTTCCTTCAGCTGCGCCTTGCTGGCCTCCAGCTCTGCCGCCATGCGCCGGAGCTCTTTCTTGCCCATGTGCTCCAGTGCTTCAGGGGTTAAACTCTTGCCCATCGTCTTTACTTCCTTCCTTTGGTTCCCATGCCTCAAACTCGCCCTTGCCGCACTCCGCCTCCAGGTTTATCCGGCAGCACCCGCCGCCCAGGTAGTGGCGGCAGGTGTCGCAGGTGGGAATGTTTGTCACGTCCATAGTGGATTATCACCCCTCTTCGATCTCGCAATAATCCGGGCCGCAGGTGCTTCCGTCCGATGCCTCCAAAAGCGCCAGGGCGTCGATTTTCAGCCGGTTCAGGCAATAGCTGGCCGGGTCCCGGTAGGGGCACTCCGTACAGCGCATTTTGTCGTCGGGGTCCTTCACTATGCAGCATTTCAGCGCCGCGATCACTTCTTCCCGTGTCACGTTCTCGCCCTCCCTTTGATGTCCTTCATGGCCTTATAGTCGTCCCAACTCTGGACCTGTGCAAGGGCCACATCATACTCGCATCGCGGCAGCTCCTTCGCGCTGTTCGCGCCGAAGCGCATCTTCACCGCCCTGCGAATGGCTGCTGCCACGGCCTTGTCGCAGCCCCTGGCCGCGTAGAGGTCGCACAGCTGGGCAGCGCGTTCCCGGATGGCCTTGTTCATGGCGCTGGCCTGGGCAGGCGTCACCTTTTCCAGCAGCCGCACCTGCCGTTGCAGCTGGGCCATGGTTTCGGTGTTCGCTTTCAGCATCATGGCCATGGCCTGAAGCGTTTCCTTCATCTGGCGCATTTCCTCCGCTACTTCCACCGGGATCGGCAGCGCGTCGCCGTGCTTCATCGTCACCAGCTCGCCCACGTTCACACCCCCTCAATAATAACCGTGTCCCTGGCGCTGCTGACAGCGTTCAGGACCTCTTCGGCCCAGTGCTGAAGCATGGCCGCATAGGTGGCAATCTGCTGGCGGTCGCCTTCCCGCATGGTCACCAGCTTGTCGGAGTGGGGGACATAGCCCACCGTGCCGATGAAGGTGCGGGCAGCCATGCCCACGGCCTCCGCGGTCAGATCCTCTTGCGCCGGGCCCTCGCCCCGTGCTGCCTGCGTCCGAAGGTCCAGCAGCTCTTGCTGTGCCTTTTCCCGCTGCTGGGCCTGGTATTCGGCCATCCGTTCAGCGTCGGCCAGCTTTTCGGTCAGCTCAACCTTTTCCAGTTCCAGGTCGTCCACCTTCTTTTCGGATTGCCTCAGCAGCCCGCCCAGGTGGTCGATGTCTGCCCGGTTCATGCTCTGTTCTTCGTCGAGCGCCTTTTTCAGGCCGTCGATCTTCGCCTGCGCCTCCGCGCTGATGCCGGTGCCCGGCCTCTTCTTTGCCTGCTCCAGGTCCTGCTTTAATGTGTCGCGTTCTTTGGTCGCTTCCGCCCGTTCGCGGTATATCCGTTCATTGATGGCCAGGGCGGTGTCCCGTTCCCGCGTCAGCCGGGCTTCAGTCTGCCGGGCTTCGTCCAGGTTGGATTTCATTGCCTCAATGGTCGCCTGGAGTTCCCGGAGGCTCTGGTTCTCTTCCACGGCCTTTTCCGCCACCTCTTCCCGCTGCCCTTCCGGCAGGGACAGGATGGCCGTTATCTTGGTAATCGGCAGCTTCGCCATGGCGCTGTCCGGGCTCACTTCCCGCGCCACCTGCATTAACCGCTGATAGTTGCGCTTCTTCAGGCCGGTAACACGTTCGGCCCATTCTTCAAACTGTCCATGCGGCACCACGCCGGTCTCTTTCGCTTCGATCAGGCAGCGGCCCACCTCCACGATGTTGGCATATGCTCCCTGAATGTGATAGTTAATCCGGCGCTCAATGTTCGCCAGCGCGGTCATGCTGTTGGTGGTGCTCAGTTCGTTCATAACTTGGGTCCCCTCACTTTCTTAATGTCGATCAGTTCGCAATCCTTGCCGCATTTGCAGCAGATGCCCTTGTAATACTGGTTACGCTCCCACGCGCTGCGGAAGCCCTTGCGCCCCATGGCGCAGGCGATCCAGTGGCCGCCCTGGTAGTCGGTCCGCGCCTTGAAGTGCGGACAGCTGGCGGTCAGGTGGTCCCGGTGTCTGTTCACGTCGTCGCCTCCTATACCCACTCAAAGGTCACGCCATCCGGCAGCGCCCGCGTGGGCTTTTTGTTACAGTGCCGGTAAATAGTCTTTTTCGCCAGCCCGGTCGCCCGGCAGGCTGCCGATATACTGGCGAACAGTTCCAGGGGCTCGCCGTCCCTGTCGATCTTGCACACCGCCCGGCGTCGGCTGATGTTGCGCCGCAGCCCGTTTTCCCGGTTGGTCATGATTACCAGGTTGCGCAGGGTGTTGTCA
>Ga0326514_10000329_pt1 | contig 32695 bp, 19 predicted proteins | sample 3_2548_0518_D_FD_203653 | JGI IMG/M metagenome (GOLD analysis project Ga0326514, IMG submission 203653) | Bovine rumen microbial communities from UC Davis, California, United States - 3_2548_0518 | ecosystem: Host-associated > Mammals > Digestive system > Stomach > Rumen | place: USA... | reverse complement strand
ACGCTATCTCTATCTTCTCATCATTTCAAATTTCTCTTGTTTTCTCTCGGCATCTCGTCCGGCGGAAAACGGGTGCAAAAGTACAACCTTTTTTCATTCCGACAAAATATTTTTTCAAAAAAATTTTACAACCGGCACTAACAACCTATCATCCAACACCATAAAATCGAAAAAAAATTATCGCCTTCGGCAAATACGCCCCAAAATACACGGCTTTTCGGCTCTTTCCTTTGTTAATTTCGCCCCGTTCCCCGCAAAAAACGCCAAAACCAAGCATAAAATAAAATATCTCGCTGAAACACAGTAATATAAGCAATAACCAACCATTACAGCATACACTAGCCCATAACTACCTATGAACCAGTTACCAACTCCCTACCAACTCCTACCCAACACCGTACCAAGTCCGACTACAGTCGGAGATGATACGGTGTTGGTAGGGTGATGGTACTGGGTTGGCAGGTCGAAGGTGCGGAATTTGTGGAAAAGCAATCCTACAGAATTTAAATATGATAATATTATAAAATATTTTGCCGATAGTATTTATTTTGTATATTTGCAGATAAACAGAAATAAGTAACAAAATACTATCACAATGAAGCACAGATTATTAGGATTGATTATTATTGCCGTAGCATTGTTACAAACCCTTTCTATAGAAGCGCAGAGACCGTTTGCAACGCTGGAGCACGAGGGAACAGTAACTGCATACTATGGTACGACGGCCCTGTCTCAGGCACATAGCGCCGCTGTAGCGGGTGATATCATTACTTTGTCACCTGGGATGTTCACAGCGGTAAACATCACCAAGGCTATCACTATCCGTGGCGCAGGCATGTTCGCCGACACAGTAACCGGCACTACACCAACCTATATCAGGGGAGAATTCACATTTTCGGCGCCCAACGACACACTTCACTATCTTTCATTCGAAGGGTTGTATTTTATTGACAAAGTAAAATACGGGTCAGTATACAACCCCATGTTTAGCAAGTGCATGTTCCGTACCGAATTAGAATACGCAACAGCCACAAACAACACAACTTACATGAGAGATGCTACTTTTGTCAACTGTATTATCAAACGTTGGATTAATGTCTCATATTCAGGAAATTATAATACATACACAGCATCGGGAACCACTTTTCTCAATTGCGTCATTCTTCAATCCTCTAATGATAGCAGGGATATCCTAACCAACTGCATTGCATCATTTAATTCCTATTACTGTGATTTCAAAGTTATCAATAATTGTATCTTATATGATTTTCAAACAGAAGGCTCCGCAGAAGATGCAATAACGAGTTGGAATTCAATCGGAATTCTCGACTATTCCAGCAGTAACAAAAAATACTTCCATCCTTCCATGCATGCCACTCACAATCTACACAACTATTACAATTACAATTCTGTTTTCAAATATTTCAACGGCGATGGCAGCTATATTGACGGCATGAGCTTTGAGCTACAAGACAGCATTGCCAACACCATTCTCGGCAACGACGGCACACAGGTAGGCATCTATGGAGGGGTCCACCCCTTCAACCCACGGGTGCAGAACTACAAAATCACAGTTCCCTCGGAGTCCAACGCGTCGGGACAGCTGCCTGTCACCATCCAGGCTGCCAATGAAAACTAACCACAGAGACACCACCGAATGAAGAGGTTTCTGCTTCTATTGCTGTTGTGTATGCCTTGTTGGATGGCCGCAGGCCAATCCAACCACAGGTGCCAGTACTGGTTTGACCAGGACATAGGCAACAGCGTCACCTCGACATCATCGGATGCATCGTGGACGATGCCCATCGACGTCAGCGGGATGCACAGCGGTTTCCATACGGTGTATCTATGCCTCGGTGAAGGACAGGAGCAAACATTGCAGAGCTTTGTCTTCTACAAACCCAAACAGGCAATTGCCACGAATTCTTACAAGTGTTGGGTGGACCAGGACTTCACCAACCTACAGAACGGCACCGTAGGAAGCGGTTTCGTCATTGATGTGTCAAGCCTCCAAGAAGGCTTCCATACCCTCTATATAAATATTGGAGAAGGGAAAGAGCAGCAGACACAAAGTTTCATTTTCTTCAAGTCCAAACAGACAATCAGCACCGATGCCTATAAGTGCTGGTTCGACCAGAACTATGCCAGCATGCAGAGCGGCGCCGTCGGGTCGGGATTCACTATCGACGCCTCCACGCTGACAGAAGGGTTCCATACCTTGTATATCAGCATTGGGCAAGGGACAGAGGAACAGCTACAAAGTTTCATCTTCTACAAACCCAAACTGGTCAGCGGCACCGATGCTTACCAATGCTGGTTTGACCAGAACTATGCCGGCAAGCAGACAGGGACCATCGGGACAGGCTTCGCCATCGATGTCTCCTCATTACAATCTGGATTCCACACGCTATACACACGCATAGGCGAAAGCACCGCCACACAGACGCAAAGCTTTATCTTCTACAAGCCGGACGGGACTTGCGACAGCTACATAGCATGGTTCGACGACGACACGACGACACAGGTGAGCGGGACGCTGGGCAGCGGTAATATCCTGCTGGATGTGTCGGGTTTGGCGGGCGGCAACCACACCGTCCACATACGGCTCTGCGAGGGCAACAGCACACGGCTGGAGAGCTTCGATTTCAGCACTCCGCGGACGCTTCCGTACTGCGACGACTTCGAGAGCACGGAGCACCTGCACATGCCGGAGGGGTGGAGCACCTTCAATGAAGGGGAATGCACGACGCACGACCTGGGGCGTCCACGTGTGTACCAAGGCATCGGCTACGAGGGCAGCAAGGAGCTGGACTTCTTCAGCCCCTGCCTGCAGGTGGCGGTACTGCCACACTTCACCATCAGCGACATTCGCAGCGTCCGCATCAGCTGCAAGGCTAAGAGCAGCAACGCCGCGGGTTGCTACCTGCGGGTGGGTGTGATGGCCGACCCGACAGACCTGTCGACCTTTGTGGATGTGGACACGCTGCGCTGCACATCGACAGAGGTGTGGGAGGACATCAGTGCCTCACTGGCGAGATACCATGGCACAGGCACTGCCATCGCCTTCTATTTTGTGAGCGACGGTGCCGACCGGGGCTGCATCTATGTCGACAACCTGTGGGTCACCGACTGCCCCTGGCCCGAGATTGCGGCATCGGACACGAGCCTGACGCTCACCACCAACATTCCCGGGACGGTGGACTACTATGTGGAGTACGGACAGCAGGGATTCACGCCCGGCAGCGGGACGATGCTGCACGTGACTTCCGACAGCGTGGTGCTGACGGGTCTGCAACCCAACACCTTCTACGACCTCTATCCGCGCCGCAACGCGAACGACATCTTCTGCGGCGTTCCCATCACGTTACAAACGCTGAGGACACCAGTGAATATTGGTGGTTGCGACACATTCCTTGTTGCCGACGGGCAGAATACCGATGCTCACGTCCCCGTGTATGGACTTTACACCGACGCCCCTCAGATGACACAGAGCATCTATCCGGCATCGATGCTCACGAGCTTTGTGGGGCTGACCATCGACTCTATACACTATAGTGTCAGTTCAGGAAGCAGCAACCGTTGGAGCAATGGTCTTTGGATAATCAAAATAGGAATCACCACGCAGGACAACCTTGCGAACGGATTCGACCGCAGCACGGCTCTCACCGAGGTATACAATGGCACACTGAATGCCACCGTTGAAGGAGGTATGGGCATCCGTCTTGACGAACCTTTCACCTACACCGGAGGGAACCTACTGGTGCAGTTCGAGTTACCGGCAGAGACAGGATGGAGCAGTTGTTCCTTTTACGGCAACAATGCGGACAACGCCAGCCGCTACGCCTACGGATATTCCTATTCCACCAGTACAGGCTCACGAGTTAACTTCCTTCCGGCTCTTGAGGTTCACGCCTGCGGCAACACCCCCGTAGTCATCAATACATTATGTATCTTTGACACAGTTGCAAGTGGAACAAATACCAGCTCGCATATCCCCGTAAATGGCAGCAACGGTAACCAACGGCAACGAAGTCAGGTCATCTATCCAGCTGAGATGCTAACTGACCTAGTAGGGAAACGCATCGACTCACTACAATACTTCGTCAGTAGTGGCAGCAGCAGCGGTTGGGGCGACGGAGACTGGACTATCCGAATGGGCATCACCCGCTGGGGCATAGTGTACGCAGCCTTTGACAACAACACCGTTCTCACAGAGGTGTACCACGGACCTCTTACTGCAAATGGCTCTACAGGAATGGGGATACGGCTCGACTCATCGTTTGCCTATGCCGGCGGCAATTTGCTGATTGAATTCATACAAAACAATTCTTCTGCAAACTCTTCATGTTCATTCTACGGCACCTCCGTCTATGGTGGCAGCCGATACTCTTCCTCTTCATCTGGCAATATCAGGAATGTTTTCGGCAATACCGAAGCCTTCATTCCCCAAACAGCATTCCACGCCTGCAACGATTCTACTATCGACACAACACATTACCTCAATGGCGTTGCACTCCCGTATTGCGAAAACTTTGACAACTATCCGGCAGGAGAAGGAAACATGCCTTTATATTGGGGTGGATACAACACCTTTAACTGGGATATAGGCCGGTTCCCTCATGTAAACAGCGGAGGTGGCAGATCACCTAATAATCTCCTATGCCTAAGAGCATATTCATCAAATAAGTGCTATGCCATCTTCCCTCATTTCACCGTCGACTCCATTCAACAGCTGAACATTTCTTTCTACATCAGGAGAGATGCAACCGATGCAGGTATGCTGATTATCGGTGTCTTGACTGACTCGACTAATGTAAACACCTTCATCCCGTTAGACACAATCCTACCAGCAGAACGTAATGTATGGATTCCCGTACACTATTCTTTTGCCAACTATCACGGTCCTGCTCAACGAGGCGCGTTTCTTGATGTACGTGTCGAAGGCAGTGCAGGAAACCTCGCCATCGATGATTTTGTTGCCACAGGCTGGTGTGGCCCCACCATCGAGCAACTTAACACTAACGTGCTCCGCTCCGTCGTCGCTGAAAGCGACAGTGTGAACTACTGGCTCGAATACGGTCCCGAAGGATTCTCCCCAGGCAATGATGCCTCAACTCTTGTACATGTAACCACCAGCCCATACTACATTTCCAACCTTACTCCCGGAGTTAACTATGATTTCTACGCCTATCCTTATATGGGCAACACTACCTTGGTTCGTTCCACCTGCCAAAATCCTCTCCCCATCCAGGTTGCACAGTCTTGTTACACTTTTTCCGACACTACCGCCAGTGCATGCGACTCACTTTTCTGGCACGGGCATACCTATCATGTCTCTGGCAACTACAACGATACTATCATCACCACAAACAACTGCGACAGCGTCGTAACACTCAATCTAACCATCAACTACAGCAACATAGGCACTGAAATATTGTCTGCTTGCGACAGCTATACCTGGATTGACGGGAATACTTATACCACAAGCACCTCCTCTCCCACTCTCACTCTCACCAATATTGATGGATGTGATAGCAATATAACCTTGGATTTGACAATCAATCATAGTAATTCTTATTTGGATAGCATCATTGCCATCGACTCTTGTATATGGAGAGGGCACATCTATACAGCAGGCGGGATTACTAATGACACTTTAAACAATATATCGGGATGTGACAGTATAATAAAACTAAACATAACTATCATACATACTGGAGACAACAACATTTTTTCCATAGGCGGTTGTAAAAAAGTGCGATTCAGCAAAGGAAATCTCCAATATCAAGCATCGACAGGAAAATGGCGATTCGCCGAACACCAATATGACTATATCGGAAACGGCAACTCAAATGCATCTGCCAGCTATAATGGGTGGATAGATTTATTCTATTGGGCGTGTTCGGGATGGAATGGCGGAATAGACAACAACTACCCTTGGAGTACCTCCAATAGTTACTACTATCACCCTAATAATGTGACAGGAATGGATCTCGTTGATGATTATGCCAATGCGGACTGGGCATATTACAACGCAATCGAAAACGGTGGGAATCAACCTGGAATGTGGAGAACACCAACAGGTGCCGAATGGGAATATATCTTTTTCACACGTAGTGCATCAACCATCGGAAGTGTTGCCAATGCTCGGTATACAAAGGCCACTGTAAACGGTGTCAAAGGTCTAATTCTATTCCCTGACAACTACATCTACCCCTCTTCGCTTCCGGTTCCAGCAGGAATCAACAGCAGCAATTTCCCATTCTCATCTAACATTTTCACCCTCGAACAATGGACAACTCTAGAAAACGCTGGTGCTGTATTTCTACCCGCAGGCGGTGCTCGTAGCGGAGCCACGATGCGACAAGTCCAGACATATGGACTTTATTGGACATCAAGTCATTACAACGGGTATCTTGCCAAAGATATGTGGTTTAGTGATAGTAACGTAGAAGCTCCTGGATGGGGCATGCATGGCCTTGGAATGAGCATACGTCCTATACAAGATGCACTAAATGTAGTTGAAAAAAATGTTTCCGCCTGTGACAGTATTCAATGGAATGACTCTACACTTTATTCATCCGGTGCATATCTTGTCGACACAACCTCAACAATGGGATGCGATAGCATCTCTATCTTGTTGCTCACTATAAATCACTCCACTATTGAAGACACCAATATTACCGCTTGTGATAGTATATTATGGAATGGGACAACATTCCGAACGAGCGGTAACAATATCGCCACACACCATACCACATCTACCAATAACTGCGATAGTACTGTCACTCTACACCTTACCATCAATCATAGTACCTCCGCTATCGAGACAGTCACCGCCTGCAACAGCTATGTCTGGCACGGCACAAAATACACCGAGAGCACATCTACTCCCACTCACAACTATACCAATGCCGCAGGTTGCGACTCCATCACCACCCTCCATCTCACCGTCAACCACTGTTCCACCACCACCCTCATCGTCTGTGACTCTTTATCATGGCATGGCGGCACATACACATCCTCCGGCATCTACACCGTCAGTACCGACACCCTTAACCTTACAGTGAACCATAGTAGTATAGGTACCGACACCCAAATCTCCTGCGACACCTATACTTGGATTGATGGCCTGACCTACACCGCTAGTAACAATACCGCCACGCACACCCTCACCAACGCTGCAGGATGCGACAGCACGGTGACGCTGGACCTCACCATCATCGCATCACCGTCCCTGAGCCATTCGCCAGACACCTCACTATTGCAAGGGAGCAACCTCACCCTTTGGGCTTCCGGAGCCGACATCCTGTCATGGACTGACACCTCAGGATCTATACAGGCCAACGACAGTACATTCGCCATTACACCCCTAAAATCGTCCGTATATGTGGTGACAGCAGCCAACGAAGGAGTGAATCTCGTTTACAACGGCGACTTCGAGTTGGGCAATACAGGCTTTACCACAAGCCACACCTATAACTCACACACCAACGAAGGAGCCTATTACATCGGCACCAACGCACGCAATCAGTATCCTTCCTTCGCAATCTGGCACGACCACACTTCGGGCAACGGACAATACATGATTGTCAACGGCGCAGGGAACCCAAATGCCAATGTGTGGACACAAACCATTCCCGTCGAACCAAATACAGACTACGCCTTCTCGTCATGGATTTGCAATCTGTCGCCACGGGCCGCAGTCTCCGGGAACCTCGCTGACGTGGCACAGCTTCAGTTCAGCATCAACGGTTCCCAGTTGGGAGACATCTTCTATGTTCCCGAAATGGCTGGATGGGTGAAAGTCTACGAGGTGTGGAACAGTGGAAACAACAGTTCTGCCACCATCACCATTCTCAACCAAAATACAGGGTGGGCCGGCAACGACTTCGGTATCGACGACATCCATTTCTCCTCTCTCGCCACCTGCGCAAAGCAGGACTCCGTCAAGGTACGGATATACTCGGTTACCGAAATCGACTCTTCCGTCTGCGACAATAATTTGCCTTTCGTCTGGCAGGGTCAGACCATCACTGCTGGCGGCATCTATCGCGACACCGTCGCCAATATCTATGGCGACGACAGCATCGTCGTGCTCAACCTCACTGTCCGCCTCTCCTCTACCAGCACGTTCGAGGAGACCATCGTCGAGAATCAACTGCCCTATACTTTCAATGGACAGACATTCACCGACAGTACCGACCTAACCCTCGTCACTATTCCCAATGCCGTAGGCTGCGACTCCACCATCAACTACACCCTGCACATCCAATGGAACACTGGCAGCCGTCTCGACAGCAACGTCTGCTTCAACCAGTTGCCTGTCACTTGGAATAATACTCTGTTTGACACCACCGTCGCCAACACCACCATCATGCGCACTGTGGTGATACCGTCGGCCTCCGGCTCCGTCTCCACCATCATCATGCGCCTTCACGTACGTCCCATCTACAACGACACCATCCCTTACTCCATCTGCGACAACCAGACCCACACATTCGAGGGTACCGTCTATGGGGGTACCGATGCAGGCTTCCATTCCCACATGCTCCACACCGCCACCTACGGCTGTGACTCTCTGCACGTCCTCAACCTCGAGGTACGTCCCACCACCACCGGCGACACCGTTGCCGACCACTGCGACCACTTCACTTGGTACGGAACCGAATACACCGCCTCTACCAACACACCAACACACCTTTCCTCCAACGCCGTAAACTGCGACAGCACCACCACCCTCCACCTCACCATCCGCTACTCCTCCACTTCCTCCATCGAGGAAACCATTGTCGAAAACCAGCTGCCTTACACATTCAATGGACAGACATTCACCGACAGTACCGACCTAACCCTCGTCACCATCCCCAACAACGTAGGCTGTGACTCCACCATCAGCTACACCCTGCACATCCAATGGAACACCGGCAGTCGCCTTGACAGCAACGTCTGCTTCAACCAGTTGCCTGTCACTTGGAATAATACTCTGTTTGACACCACCGTCGCCAACACCACCATCATGCGCACCGTAGTGATACCGTCGGCCTCCGGCTCCGACTCCACCATCATCATGCGCCTTCACGTACGTCCCATCTACAACGACACCATCCCTTACTCCATCTGCGACAACCAGACCCACACCTTTGAGGGTACCGTCTACGGGGGTACCGATGCAGGCTTCCATTCCCACATGCTCCACACCGCCACCTACGGCTGTGACTCCCTGCGCGTCCTCAACCTCGAAGTACGCGCCACTTCTTCGGGTGACACCGTTGCCGACCACTGCGACCTCTTCACCTGGTACGGAACCGAATACACCGCCTCTACCAACACACCAACACACCTTTCCTCCAACGCCGTAAACTGCGACAGCACCACCACCCTCCACCTCACCATCCGCTATTCCTCCACTTCCTCCATCGAGGAAACCATTGTCGAAAACCAGCTGCCTTACACATTCAATGGACAGACATTCACCGACAGTACCAGTCTCACCCTCGTCACTATCCCCAATGCAGTCCAGTGCGACTCAGCCATTAGCTACACCCTGCACATCCAATGGAACACCGGCAGTCGCCTCGACAGCAACGTCTGCTTCAACCAGCTGCCCGTCACTTGGAACAATGCCCTGTTCGACACCACCGTCGCCAATACTATTGTGATGCGAACCGTCGTGATACCATCGGCCACGGGATCCGACTCCACCATCATCATGCGTCTCCACGTCCGACCCATCCACAACGATACCATCTCCTACTCCATCTGCGACAACCAGACCCACACCTTTGAGGGTACCGTCTACGGGGGTACTGATGCAGGCTTCCACCCACACATGCTCCACACCGCCACCTACGGCTGTGACTCTCTGCGCGTCCTCAACCTCGAGGTACGTCCCACCACCACCGGCGATACCGTTGCCGACCACTGCGACCACTTCACTTGGTACGGAACCGAATACACCGCCTCTACCAACACACCAACACACCTTTCCTCCAACGCCGTAAACTGCGACAGCACCACCACCCTCCACCTCACCATCCGCTATTCCTCCACTTCCTCCATCGAGGAGTCCATCGTCGAAAACCAGCTGCCCTATACCTTCAACGGACGCGTATTCACCTACGATGACTTCGGAGGCGAGGAAGCAGAAATCCGAGATGAGGAAATCACCACCCTCGTCACTATTCCCAACGCCGTACAATGTGATTCTATCATCTCCTACACACTCCATGTGGACTGGAACTCCGGCAGCCGCCTTGACAGCAACGTCTGCTTCAACCAGCTGCCCGTCACTTGGAACAATGCCCTGTTCGACACCACCGTCGCCAATACTATTGTGATGCGCACCGTGGTGATACCGTCGGCCACTGGCTCAGACTCGACAATAGTAATGCGCGTACATGTGCGACCCATCTACAGCGACACCATCCCCCACTCCATCTGCGACAACCAGACCCACACCTTCGAGGGCACCGTCTACGGGGGTACCGATGCAGGCTTCCATTCCCACATGCTCCACACCGCCACCTACGGCTGTGACTCTCTGCGCGTCCTCAACCTCGAGGTACGTCCCACCACCACCGGCGACACCGTTGCCGACCACTGCGACCACTTCACTTGGTACGGAACCGAATACACCGCCTCTACCAACACACCAACACACCTTTCCTCCAACGCCGTAAACTGCGACAGCACCACAACCCTCCACCTCACCATCCGCTACTCGACCATAGGCGTAGAGGTGGACACCGTCATCGAGAACCTACTGCCCTACAACTATCACGACAGCACCTTTGCCGACAGCATCAGCCATGTCTCCGTGGTGTTCTCCAACACGGTACAGTGCGACTCAGTAGTGGACTTCACACTCTTCGTGCACCGGAACGTCGACACGACACTCTATGACACGGTCTGCAACGACGCGTTGCCACTGACGTGGAACGGCGTGGTCTTCGACACTCTGGTGGCTGAGAGCGCGACGATGACGCGTGCGACAGTCTTCACTGCCCGCACGGGAGCCGACAGCACCATCACCATGTATCTGACGGTGCATGCACTCTACGACCACCACAGCACCGTAGCCATCTGTGACAACCAGCAGTATACCTTCGGTGACAGCACTTTCGTGCCCAATGCCTCGCTGACCCACAACATTGACACCAGCCAGTATATCGAGCATCTCGACAGCCTACTGTCGATACACGGCTGCGACTCGCTCTCGACGCTGCACCTCACCTCATGGAGTACCTACGATCACCACCTGAGCGACACCGTCTGCACCAACCACACCTATACGTGGGGGACACCGCAACGCGGCATCTTCGCTCCAGGCAGCGTCACCGCCTCGCTCCACAGTCGCGATACCACCGTCCAACTCACCATCCTCGACTCGCACTTCCCCGCCGACACCTTGGTCACCGACCACTTGGCAAGCGCCCACAGCTGTGATTCGCTCTCGAGCCTCCACCTCCACCTCCTGCCCTCCTACGACCTCCACTTCAGCGACACAATCTGCAATGCAGAGTGGGCAATGGCTAGTGGGCAGTGGGTACCGCATAGTTATCCTTTCGAAGACACAACCTACAGTACTACTGGCACCTACCCCCACATACTCTCCACTCTTCATTCTCCACTCTCCACTCAGCCACGCTCCTGCGACAGTACACGCACCCTCCACCTCAAGGTATGGCCCACCTACGACCAACATCTTTACGACACCATCTACGATGGCGACCACTATACCTTTGAGGGCACCGTCTACGACACCACCGGAGTCTATCTGCACCGCCTCGATGCCGTCTTCGCCTGCGACTCGTTGCGCACCCTCCACCTCCAGCGCAACCGCCGCACCTACAACGACAGCAACCTCTGCCAGAACGCCCTGCCGCTTGTATGGAACGGCGTCACCTTTGCCGACAGGCCACACACTGGTGGCATGCTGGCGATGAGCGACAGCGTCCATCTCAGCGGTCTCAACGGCATTGACTCGCTGGTGGTGATGACGGTCTACGCCCACGACACCTCTTCCACCGTCGACCTCCTCCACGGCTGCGACAGCCTCACCTGGCAGGACGGCCACACCTACCATGCTTCCACCACGGCACCTTTCGTCACCCTCACCAACCGCGCCCAGTGCGATTCCGTCGTCCACCTCGCGCTCACCGTTGATTACACACACTACTACTCCGACCGTCACGTCGTATGCGACTCGATGCGATGGATCAACAACAGCTGGTACTACCGCGATACCGCGGGTGTCGTCGACACCATCCGCACCATTGCCGACTGCGACTCCGTCGTCACACTCGACCTCACCGTACACTACTCGACCTCCACGGCCCTGCACGACACCATCTGCTACAACGACACCTACTACTGGCACGGCTTCACCATCCACTCCACCGCCGTCTACCGCACCGAGGACTTCCCCCTCACCGACACCCTCCGCACCATCCACGGATGCGACTCCGTCGTCGGCATGATTGTCACCAAGATGGCACTGCCGCAAGTCGACCTAGTCCACGAGATTGACTGTGCCGCTAAAGGCTACCGCATCATTGCCGACGCCCGTGCGCCATTCTCCCCCGACAGTGACCCGCAGCCCATGCCCTACCTCCTCTGGAACGCCGTCCCTATCGACGACGCCCTTGAAGGACAGGAGCGCCAAACCGTCGTCAAGGTCGCGCCACAGTCACTCACGGAATACATGGTCTTCGTCGACTACCGTGAGACTCCCTTCTGTCCCACCACGGCCCGCCTCACTCTGCGGCCCGTCATCATCGACACCGCCTCTATCAAGGTCAACCCACAAATACTCACCTACGACAACCTCAGCTTCGATGCCTACGACCTCACCACAGAGCACGCACGCAGCCAGCGACCCGGAGAGATAGAGCAGTGGCAGCGCACCTGGTATGTCGACGGCGTGCGCCAATGGGAACGCGACCGTCACCTCGCCGGGGAAGCCGACGCAGAAAGCGACAGCGTCATCGTCGCCCTCGAAGTATACAACGGCATATGTTACGACACCGCCCTCACCGTCATCCCCATCCGCCGCGTGGCACTCTTCGCACCCAACATCTTCACACCCCTCGAGGACGACAACAACCGCTTCGTCATCGTCACCACGGGAGTCATCGACGCTGAACTATACATCTACAACCGTGAAGGTCTCCTCGTCTACTACACCTCCGACCTCTCGCATGGATGGGACGGCCGGACCAACGACGGGAAGATTTGCCCACAGGGCAACTACGTCTGGCGTCTCAACTACCACGCCACCGACCGGCCCCACCACCTCCGCACCGAGGTAGGTTCCGTCATACTACTCAAATAATGTGCTAAACAAAAAAAGTTTCGTATATTTGCAAATCTTTATCTAGCAACATTAAATAAACAACAAATTGAAGACAAGAATATTAACCCTTACAGCTGCAGTTTTTATGCTGCTCACCCCCGCCCTCTCTCACGCCCAGGTGAATTGGGGCGAGGTATTCAACAAACTCAAACTTGAGGTCCGCGCCGACGGCGAAATCACCACCACCGACTCCACACCCAACCTAGGCTTCCATGGCAAATACTTCAACTTCATGCTCGGCGGAGACCTCGGCAGCGGCTTCAGCTACTACTTCAAGCAGCGCATCATCGCCAACCCCGGCACGGTGACCTTCTTCGACAACACCGACTTCCTCTACCTCGACTACATGCCCAACCAGAACTGGCGCATACGCTTCGGTAAGGACGCTATGGCCCTCGGCGGCTTCGAGTACGACGCCTCCCCCATCGACGTCTACTTCCCCACCAACATCTGGCGCAACATCTACTGCTTCCAGCTCGCCGCCAGCGGTGCCTACATCACCGATGACGGCAACCACACCTTCATCGCTCAGGTCTCCAACTCGCCCTACATCAACTACAACAACCTCAACTACGACGCCGGCCTCGTGGCCTACAACTTCTACTGGGCAGGCAATATGGGTCACATCCACACCCTCTGGAGCACCTCTATGGTCGAGTACAAGTGGAACAACTACCTCAACATGACCATGCTCGGCGTCAAGCTAATCTACGACAAGTGGGACCTCTATTTCGACTTCATGCACCACGCGCTGGCCGTCGATGACTGGGGCAAAAACTTCGGTTTCGTCTCCTGCGCCAACTACTACTTCACCGACCGCTTCAACATCTTCGTCAAGGGCATGTACGAGCAGAACAAGTCAAAGGAGACACTGGGCTCGTCGGTATCGATGGACCACCAGCTGGCCGCTGGTCACACCACCGCCCGCTACGGTCTCGGCTTCGAATGGTTCCCCTCGGCCGAAAAGAACGTCCGACTCCACATCTACGGCTGCCGCATGACCGACAGCTACACCGACGCCATCACCGGCAATGACGTCACCGACGCCTCCTGGAACTTCAACATCGGCGCCACCTGGACCATGGACTATCACAAACTGTTCAAGAAATAAATACTGGGTAGTTAAAGTAGTTAAAGGTAGTTAGCTCTCTTCGTTCGCCTGAGTAGTTAAAGGACAATAGCACCAGCAGTGTGCAATAACCGCGACAGCCATCATTTGGCTTTAACTACTTAACATCCTTTAACTTCTTTAACTACCAAAAAATTAATATTATGAGCGACAAAAGCAACAACCTGATGAACACCATGTTGTCGGTCATCGACCCGCTGCATGTCTTCCGCCATCACGAGACCGATTCCAACAAAAAAAGCGGCAAACCCCGCCGCCTGAAGTTCACCACCAGCCGTAGTCTCGAGGCTCTCATCTTCCTCGTCCTCTTTTTCGGCTTCTTCGGCTTCATGGCCTACAAGATGACGCTGCCCAATATGCTCAACACCTTCATGCAGACGGCCTACCACCTGCTGCTCGAGACGGTGTTCTACATCATGGCCATCTGCGTCCTCATGGGTGCCATCAGCAAGATGTTCACCGAGTTCGGCGTCGTGCGTCTGCTGGAGAATATCCTTCGCCCTCTGATGAAACCCCTCTATAACCTCCCCGGCGTCGCCGCCCTGGGTGCCGTGATGACCTTCCTCTCCGACAACCCCGCCATCATCTCGCTGGCCAAGGACAACAACTTCGCCCGCTATTTCAAGAAATACCAGCTCGTCTCCCTCACCAACTTCGGCACCGCCTTCGGCATGGGCCTCGTGGTCATCATGTTCATGGCCGCCCTCGGATTTATGAAAGGAGCCCTCGTGGGCCTCGTCGGCGCCGTCATCGGCAGCATCATCTCCACCCGTCTCATGCAACACTTCACCCTCAAGGCCTATCCCGAAATGGACAGCCCCGTCACCGAAGAGGAGGGCACCGAGCAGAACATCTCCTTCAAGAGCGAAGGTGGCGTCTTCCAGCGTTTCCTCAACTCCATGCTTGACGGCGGCAAGAGTGGCGTGGGTATTGGCGTAGCCATCATCCCCGGCGTCCTCTGTATCTCCACCATCGTCATGATGCTCACCTTCGGCAAAGGTGCCGAAGGCTACACCGGCGCCGCCTATCAAGGTGTGCCCGTCATCACATGGCTAGCCGACAAGGTCGACATCGTCTTCCACTGGCTCTTCGGCTTCGACAACGGAGCCCTCGTGGGCTTCCCCATCACCGCCCTCGGCGCCGTGGGTGCTGCCCTCGGTCTCGTGCCCACCTTCGTCGACAACGGCATCATCACCAACAACGCCATCGCCGTCTTCACCGCCATGGGCATGTGCTGGAGCGGCTACCTCTCCACCCACACCGCCATGCTCGACTCCCTCGGCTACCGCAAACTCATCGGCAAAGCCATCACCGCCCACACCATCGGCGGCCTCTGCGCCGGCATCGCCGCCCACTGGCTGTATGTGCTGCTCGCAATGATTTTCTAAATGCAGCTCAAGGAACGATACCACCGTTTCCGCTCCTGGCAGAAAGAGCCCCGCCACTATTCCGTCAAGGAATCGGGCTCCCACCGCTGCGCCTGCTGCAACAATGAGTTCGAAGGTAACTATTGTCCCGTCTGCGGACAGGCCGCCAACGTCGGACGTATTACATGGCAGTCACTATGGAAAAACGTGACCATGCTCTGGGGCATGGACTCTCACTCCATGCCCTACTCCCTCTGGCAACTACTCTGGAGGCCGGGATACTTTATCAGCGAATACCTTAGCGGCAAACGCCAGGTAAGCTATCCCCCCGTAAAGATGCTGTTCGTTCTTGCCGTCTTCTACGCCGTTGTCCGACAATTCCTGGGCTTTGAGCTTCCTCAGTCTGACAACATAATGGGCGACACATTCAGAGTCACCGTCAACTGGCTCAGGCAGAACCCCGGATGGGCCATGATGGGTATGACTATGTTCTTCTCCATCCCCACATGGTTCTTTTTCCGCTTCGCACCACGCCATCCACAGCACACCTTTCCAGAAGGCCTCTTCATACAACTCTTCATGGCCACGCTGATGCTCATTTGCCTATTGATTGAGAAGTTCATCCCCATCCTCATCCTTCTCATCCCATTCTACTATTACATCACCTACCGCCAACTTTTCGGCTATCGTTTTTGGGGCACGCTATGGCGGCTCTCTCTGGCATTCATCGTATGGGCACTATCCCTTCTCTTCTTAGCCACTATCATATTGATGTTTTCTGACTCCTCTTCAAAAGACATCAGTATTGCCAACCTCCTCGAAGTAGTCATAATCTTCATGGCCATCCTGTCGATACTCCTTTTCGCCGGCTATTGGATTAGCAAACGGGCAGGAAAAACGAAGTCACAAAAGACTGATACACAAACCTCATCCGGCACCCCCTCACCAAAAATGGTGAAATAATTTTGCCGTATCCGAAATTGTTCGTATCTTTGCATTCGCTTTTAAAGCAATAATTGATCAATTATTAATCCTAAAAACAAAAAGAACAATGGCTTACAAAATCACTGACATCTGTGTTGCTTGCGGCACCTGCATCGATGAGTGCCCCGTCGGAGCTATCAGCGAAGGCGACATCTACAAGATTGACGAGAACGCTTGCGTTAGCTGCGGTACCTGCGCTGGCGCCTGCCCCACCGGTGCTATCCAGGAGGGTTAATCGCTCACAGATTTAAGACAAAAAAAGCCGCCCGCAAGGACGGCTTTTTTTAGATAAAAGATAATAGTTAATAGATAATAGTTAACGGATGCGATACCTTGTTTGGCTTAGCCTAGTTATCACCTTTCACATCTTACCTCTCACCTCGCTCCACGCCCAGCAACGTGACCGGCGGGTGGACCTGAACATCCCCTGTGGCTACCGCATCGACCTCTCCACCACGGGGCGGCTGTGGATTGCCGACCGCTGCGGCGACATCTATACTGCCGATAGCATGGGTGCCACCTGGCGCACCGTGACAAAGAACGACGACGAACTGCACATAGGTGGTACCTTCGAGCGCGTGGCGGCCTTCGGCGACGACGTTGCCGTGGCGGCAGGCTACATGCACAGAGAGGGCTACGTGCTGCGCACCACCACCGCCGGTGCCTTATGGGACTCCGTGCAGGTGGATTCCAACCTCATCTGGGTTCACGGCTTCTGTTACCATGCCGATGGACGCCTCTGGATGGCCGCTGCCAGCGGACGCAGTTTCAAGTGCATGGCCTACAGTACCGATCGAGGTCGTACCTTCTCGACGCTGATGCCTCCGTTTGTCGACATGAACGATGGCGAAGGCGGCATCGATGAGCTCTACATGACCACTGCCGACAGCGGCTTTGCCGGCACCTATGGCGGCAAGATATATTCCACCTCCGACAACTGGCGCACCGCCCATAGCCTCGTCACCCCTGTGGACCAAGGACTGCTGGAGAAGAAGACCTATATGGACGCTGAGGTCCGTCGTATCCGGCCTTGGCGCGGATGGCTTATCGCCACCCTGTTCCAATCAACAGTCATCACACCGACCTACGGCGACAGCCTCCACTGGCAACTGCTGCCATGGGATTCCTACGAGGTGGACACCGTCAGCGGCAACCTATGGGCCATCACCGACAGCGGCCAACTGCTCTACTTGACTGACATGGAACACCGAAAAGTACTGGCAGAAGGGCTTTCGTTCCCATTTGACAATTTCATCGGCACCCTCGGCGGATGTGCCTACCTGCGCACCTCGGCGGGCGTGGTGCGCATCTCTCCCGAAGGCAAGGCCGACACCTGTGGCTTCTTCACTGAGGAGAAGACCATCGATGAAATGTTCAACAAGATTGTGGCTCAATACGGGCGCTATGGAATGCGGCGCTTCCCCACCCTCAGCCACGGCGGCCGACTGTGGTGCCACGACGGCAGGAGCATCTATCTGCAAGACGCTCTGGGATGGTACCGCATAGCAAAACCACTTGGCATCAGCGAGATGCACCCCGATCCTGACCGCGAGGACCGCATCATCATCCTACGCGGCGACGGCAAGAACTACAGTATCGACACTGCTGGACGCATAGAGCCCTATGTCTACCGCCAGCCGCTGGCCCGTTTCCTTGAGAGCGGACTGAAGGAGATGACAATCAACACCTACAATGGTGGCTGCTTCCACTACGAAGGGCATGCCATCGCCTACAAGCGGAAGGGCGACCTCCTGTGCGAAAGCAAGAACAACGTCGACAGTCTTCCCCACACCAAACGGAGCATCCCTGTCGCCACCATTGAGCAGGCCTTGTTACGTATGGGTGAGACCTACAGTCTCTTCCCCACCTCCGCCGATTTCGGGATGGACGAGGGCGAGGTGGACCTGCAAAAAGTATTTGATGAACCTGGCGGCTGCACCAGCTACAGCGGCTACGAAATCACCTTCGTCAACCGCGTGGGCGACACGCTGACAGCTTACGGCCGCAGCGACATCGACTGCGGCGGTTATTTCCCCTGGCTGCTGCCGATGACCTTCAAGGCCAAAGGGGTGGACTTCGTTACCCACCAGCCCCTGCTCTGGCAGACCTTGAAGCCTCTGGTGCCTGAGGGCATGATGCTGTACGACAAGCTGAACAACCACGCTCTGTTCGACTTGCGCGCGGGCGACCTGCTATTCTTCAGCGACGAAGGCGGCATGAATGATGCCGTGCGCGAAAGCACTGGCCAGTATACCCATGTGGCGCTGGTGGAGAGTGTGGACGATACGGTGTGGATCATCGACGCCACACAGCGATACGGTGTCAGCCACCGACCCTTACTGCGCACACGCAACGGGGAGAAACCCTACCCCGATGTCTACAGGGTAAAACACGGATGCTACAACCTCGACTCCGTACTCGCACGCGCCCGGTCCTTCATCGGCCAGCCTTACGACAACGCCTTCTTGCCCGACAATGGCGCCATCTATTGCTCGGAGCTCATCTACGAGGTGTTCCTCGACGACTGCTCCGCCAAAGGCCAACACCTCTTCAAAGCCCAGCCCATGAACTGGCGCGACAAGAAGGGCAAGCTGCCCGAATATTGGAAAAAACACTTCAAGGAACTCGGCGTCCCCGTGCCCGAAGGGGTACCCGGCACCAACCCCACCGATATGTCGCGGTCACCGCTGCTGCGGAAACTGTAAAAGAAAACCTCCCAAATCTGGGAGGTTTCTTTTTATTGATTGGCGTATTGCTGCACTTCGTCGTGGAAGAACTCCAGCTGGATGCCGGCCTGACGGAAGAGTTCCTCGCTCTCGGCACCGCTGTGGTATTTGCGCTCGCAGACCACACGCTTGATGCCGCAGTTGATGATGAGCATAGCGCAGGTACGGCAGGGGGTCATGCGGCAGTAGAGCGTGGCGCCGTCGAGGGCGATGCCACGGCGGGCGGCCTGGCAGATGGCGTTCTGCTCGGCATGCACGGTGCGGACGCAGTGTGTCGAGATATGGCCGTCGGCGTCGATGGTCTGACGGAAGAGGTGTCCCACCTCATCGCAGTGCGGCAGGCCGCTGGGCGAACCCACGTAGCCCGTCACCAGCAGCTGCTTGTCCTTCACGATGACGCATCCCGAGCGACCACGGTCGCAGGTGGCACGACGGCTGGCGGCATTGGCCAGCTCCATGAAATACTCATCCCATGAGGGACGGTGGTAGGTAATCTGACGCAGCACTTCCTCCACCTGCTTATGCAGGTCCTCGAACGAGCCGCCGTTGTCGAAGCGGAAGTCCGCCTCGCGGATGCAGACGCCGAGGTTCTGCTTGTTGGGGTCGGTGTTGTCCATCTCGCGCTGCTCGTTGGCGATGAAGGTCTCGTAGGAGACGTGGTCAGTCTCGCTTCCGCGCAGCACAGCGCGCTCGTAGCGCACCTTGGGGTCGGCATCGACGGCGAAGAGGTAGAAATTGGGCTTGCCACGCAGGGCCTCCACCTCGCCGGGAGTACGCACACTCTCGATAATGCAGTTGCAGCCCGAAGCCGAAGCCTGCTCATAGAGCTGCTCGACAATCCACGACGGCGTATGCTTGGCCCGCAAGTCGTTGCCCACCTCGGTCATGGTGTCTCTATTGACTTCCAATCCGCGCCGCTTGATTTCCTCGGTGAGGAAGGCCCGCACACTGTAGTGCACAAATCCTTTGTTCTGTACCAGATAGTCGACGATTGTGCCCTTTCCGGCTCCCAGCGTCCCAGTGATGCCTATGGTTATCATTAGGTGTAAAGTTTAAGGTTTAAAGGCTATTGGCATTTGAATTTATACTCCAACTTAGCAAGCTCCTCGTTGGCCTTGACGATTTTCTTCTTGAGGCCGGACTTGTAGGCTGTGAGTTTCTGCATGAGGGCGTCGTCGCCGAGGGCGAGCATCTGCATGGCGAGGATGGCGGCATTCTGGGCACCGTTGATGGCGACAGTAGCCACGGGGATTCCCGGAGGCATCTGGAGGATGGCCAGGGTGGCGTCGAGGCCTTCGAGACAGGACCCCTTGATGGGTACGCCGATGACGGGCAGCGGTGTCTCGGCGGCGATGACGCCCGGCAGGGCGGCAGCCATGCCGGCACCGGCGATGATGACCTTGATGCCACGACCGGCGGCACCGCGGGCGAAGTCGCTCACCTCGGCAGGCGTACGGTGGGCGGAGAGGGCGTTGACCTCGAAGGGTATCTCCATCTCCTCAAAGAACTGGCAGGCTTTCTCCATGACCGGCAGGTCGGAGGTGGAGCCCATGATGATGCTGACGATAGGTTTCATATTGCAATAAACTTTTTTTCTTAACGTCATTCTGCAGAAAAAATTGTGCAAAATGTTAAAATGTCCTTAAAACACCTTTTTCATACCCTGTTTAACTCTCACTAAACCAAGACTAAAGTAAGAGAGGAGTAAGAGAAGAGTAAGAGTTGAGTAAGACCTAGAGGCTTAAAGACCTGAAAATCAAACCCCATTTTTAGGATTTGCTCCACGATGGTCGCAGGCCTGCAAGCAGGCAGATGTTAAGTAGGATTTTCCGTGGTCGGGATAATAAAAAAGGGTTGGTATCGTTTTTTGAAAATAGATGATGAAAGGTTTTTTATCGATAATTCTGTCCATGATATGCTGGACGGGCGCTAGTGCGCTGGCCCAAGGCACCTTGGTTGTCAGCGAGATACTGTTTCAGCCCCGCAGCGGCGAGGCTGAGTATGTGGAACTGCACAACGGTAGCGACAGCCATGTAGATTTGTCTGCCTATCATATCGTCCGATGGGTCGGCGATTCTCTCGGCAAACACTATCCCCTGCCCTCCTATACGGTGGCGCCGCACGACTATGTAGTGCTGACGAAAGATGCCACCTCGGTGGCAGCGAACTACGCTGTCAAATATCCAAGCAAAATGATTGAATGCCAGCTACCCACCTATCCGAACGATGGCGGCAGCGTGGTATTGGCGAAAGCCGACGGCACAGTGGTGGAGAAGGTCGACTACCTACCCTCGATGCACAGCCGGCTGTTGCGCAACAAGGCGGGGGTGGCGCTGGAGCGGAGGGATATGGGGCTACCCTGCGACGAGCCCAGCAACTGGTTCTCGGCCTCGTCGGTGGCAGGTTATGGCACTCCGGGTTATGAGAACTCGCAAAGCACGGAGTGGCTGGCGGAAGAGACGGCTTTCGTGCTGTCGTCGTCTCTTATCTCGCCCGACGGCGACGGCTACCAAGACGAGATTACACTCAGCTACCAACTGGGCGACAGCTACCTCTACGCCAATGTCGACCTCTATGACCTGCGCGGCAACCCGGTGCGGCATCTGCTGAGCAACGCACTGCTGGGCACCCATGGCGAATGGACATGGGACGGCCGCGGCGAAAACGGGACCTCGCTGCCGCAGGGCCGTTACGTATTATATATCAACCTCTACGACATGCACGGAACGCGGCAGGTCATCAAAAGGACTATTTCCGTAGTGAGACGGTGAGGCTAGCGCGAGGAGAGTCGCGCAGTGGTCTTGTAGAGCCGCTGGAGGACAGCTTCAACAAAGTGCTTGTCAGCAGCATTGTCGGGCTGCAGGGTACGGCTGACGCAGTCGTAGAACGACGAGCCCTCGGGGGTGATGTAGTTGAGGCGGTTCTTGACTGCGTGCATAGCGAATTTCTTTCTTTCAGGATATCTAACACCCAGCACATTGCGGCTAAAGATAAAGGGTGTGATATCGACATGCATCTGGGCTAGGAGTGTCGCCGCGAGGTCGCTCTGGCTCATCAGACAGTCGACGGTGGCAGGCTTTTTCAGTGCACCACCGAGCCATAGGATGGGTATCTCGGCCACCGAGACCTCGGAGAGCGACTGACCGGGGCGGAAGCAGGCGCCGTGGTCGGGAACAACGATAAGGAGCAGGCTGTCCCACTGGGGCGAGGCCTTGAGCTGGTCAACGAATACGCCGAGGCAGGAGTCGGTATAGGCAAAGGCATTCTCGCGCTCGTCGGGCAGCCTGTGGTAGTCGACATCCCAGGGTTCGTGGCTACTCAGGGTGAGCACCGCCGAGAAGAAGGGTCCGTGGGCAGGCAGAAGGGCAGGTGTGAGGACATGCTCGTCGGGGACGCCCCAGGCACCGGTATAGAGGTCGGAGGGGAAAGTCTCACCACCGCTGACAGTGGTGAAGCCCGTCTCCATAAAGTACATGCGCATGTTGGTATAGTCGATGTCGCCCGCGAAGGTCATCGCGGTAGCATAGCCCTCGGCTTTAAGCGAGGAGGCTATTGACGGCAGGCAGCGGCAGAGGTCGGGACGCTTCATGAGCGTGGCTGTCGGCAGGCCCATCCAGCCACTAAGGACAGACACTAGGCCGCGGTCGGTGCGATAGTTGCTCGAATAGGCATTAGTGAAATAGACGCCCTCCTTGATGAGACGCTGCAGGTTGGGTCCTACACGGTCGTTGCCCACCATGCCTTTTCCGCCGCCTTCCCAGATAACCAGCATGATGTTGGGACGCTCGATGCGCAACAGGGTGTCGGAGAGTGTCGGATCGGGTTCAAAGATGTCGCCCAGCAAGGCGTCCACCTCGCTGTCGGGCATAACGTCGAACTCCTTGGCGAGGTTCTGTGCCTTGAAGAGCGAGTGGAACATGTTGAACGTGGGGTTGAGGGCCGAGTGATTGCAGAACTGGTGAGTGGAGAAATAGGCGAAGGAAGGGTTGGCGGTAGACTCGGTGACGCTGCCTCGCATGCCGAGGAAAAGCAGTCCCGCCAAAGGAATATACCATAACGCATGGAGACGCGGATGACGTCCGGTGAGAGGGTCAAGTGTACGGGGCGTAAACCTGCGGAAGAGCCACACACAGCCCCAGACCAGCAGACCCACCGCAGCAAAGCCCAGGAGGGTGAACCACACCGGCAAGCCGGCGAACATCTCCTTGGGTTTCTCCGCATAGATGAGGTCGTTGGCATCGGGCTTGGAGCCCCAGTAGCTGTAGAGCACCAGATCGACGGCGAACGCCAGCGTGAACACCAACGCGATAAGGATATAATAGGGTACGAGGATGCGTCGCAGCGGCATACGCTTGACGAAGCAGCTTATCACCAGCACGATGACGGGCACCACCAGAAGGTAGCAGGCGGTGGCGATATCAAGGCCCAGGCCATGCCACAGGGCTGCCAGACACGACGTGAAGGGAGCACCGTCGGCCATACCCATGTTGTAGAGCATGAAGACCACCTTCTGCGCCACGAAGAGCAGGAGCAGAAGGAGGAAAAGGGTGAGGAGGAAGCGCAGTCGCTGTTTCATTATCAATTATTCAACGCGCTGAGGGGGGGGTGGAAGTATCTAATTTACAGTAGATTGAGTTATTCGAAAGAAACTCAGGAACAATATTCTTCATCTTGGCCACAATCTGCATGTCGTCCATCTGTTCAAGGATGGTCCAGAGCTCGTTGTACTCGCGGTCGATGGCATCGATGGGGTAGCGACGCACCTGGGCGCGCATAATCTTGGGGTGGTAGGTGGGGATGGTGTTCTCCTTGGTGGCGAGGAGTTCCTCGTAGAGTTTCTCACCCGGGCGGAGACCGATCTCCTTTATCTCGATGCCCTTCATGCCGCTGAGCTGTATCATCTTGCGGGCCATGTCGTAAATCTTGACGGGCTTGCCCATGTCAAAGACGAAGATGTCGCCACCCTCGCCCATGGCGCCGGCCTCGAGGACGAGGTTGCAGGCCTCGGGTATAGTCATGAAGTAGCGTATGATGTCCTTGTGGGTGACCGTCAGCGGGCCGCCGGCAGCAAGCTGCTTCTTGAAGAGCGGAATCACCGAGCCATTGGAGCCAAGGACGTTGCCGAAGCGGGTGGTCACGAAGTGGGTCTGCTTGTTGGAGCGGCTCTGGATATAGATTTCGGCCATGCGCTTGGTGGCACCCATGACGTTGGTGGGGTTGACGGCCTTATCGGTAGAGATCATGACGAACTTCTGCACGCCATACTTGATGGCGAGGTCGGCCAGGTTGCGAGTGCCAAAGACATTGACAAAGACTGCCTCGTAGGGGTTCTCCTCCATGAAGGGCACATGCTTGTAGGCGGCGGCATGGTAGACCAGCTGGGGGTGGTAGAGTTCGAAGACCTCCTCCATGCGAGCCTTGTCCTTGACGTTGGCGATGACAAACGCCATGCGGTCGAGGTGGTCCTTGTAGGTATTCTTCAACTCGAACTGGAGGTCGTACATAGGACTCTCAGCCTGGTCGAGCATAATGACCTTCTTGGGTTGGTAGGTCATCAGCTGGCGGCATATCTCAGAGCCTATGGATCCAGCGGCGCCGGTAACGAGCACCACCTTGTCGACAACCTCGCGGACGATATTGACGTTGTCCATCTTGATAGGCTCACGCTCCAGCAGGTCCTCAATCTTGATATCCTGAATCTGGTTGGCCGAGAAGGAGCCATTGAGCCACGTAGAGACGTGTGGGACGGCCTTGACGGTCATGCCGAGGTCGAGGGCCTTGTTAGTAATGGCCTGCTTGTGAAGCGTGCGGATGGTGGGGATGGCGATGATGAGCTGTTTGACATTCTTGGACTCGATGAACTTGGTGTTGAGCACCGAGCGGGCACGCATCACAGGGACACCATTGAGCTGCTGGTTGACCTTCGACATGTCGTCGTCGATGAAAGCCAAAACATGGTATTCGTAGTTGCTCTCCTGTTTAAGGGCGTTATAGGCTATCATACCCGCAGCGCCGGCACCGTAGATGACCACATTGACAGAGGGACGGCGACGACGGAAGAACTCGTTGTAGACGCGCTGCATGAATATGCGCGATAAGATCATCAGTATGCCCAAGATAAGGTAGAGCGTCAGAGACTCACGGTAGGAAAGCATGTAGGCAGTAGAGACGATGGGGGGAGTGAACTGGTAGTTGATAATATTGACAATCCAGCACAAAATCAAAGGAGCGATGGCGGTCGTCATGATCTTGTAGATATCCCTCATGCCGGCATGGCGGATGATGCCGCGGTAGGAGCCGGTGATGAAGAAGAAGATGGTAGTGAGCATGAACGACCAGATGAACTTGATCAAGGTGCCACGGGTGAAGACCTCGGGAAGTCCGTTGGCACGGAAAGCCTCCATCAGCCCGAAAGCCATCAGGAACAGCACCACATCTATGACAAGAACGAGCCACTGTGAGATAGTGGAATGGCGATACTTCCTAATGAGATAGAATGACCATCTCTTAAGCATTGATCGGTGAGAGTTTTTTTCCATATAGCGCTATAGTTTATAATCTTGCATCAATAATATTACGAGGCAGCATGCCTTTGACATCGTAGATCACCCCCGGCTGCGGCACCAAGGCCCGCAGGTCGAGGTCGCGGAAGCAGTCATGGGCCACCGCAAGGATGGCAGCGTCATAAGAACCTTCCGGCAACTGGTTGGTCACCTGAGGATTCTTGTCTGTATCGACCCAAGGGTCGTAGATGGTGATATTGGGTGTATATTCGCGGAGGGTGTGGTAGATGTCGACAATTTTGGTGTTGCGGGTGTCGGGGCAGTTCTCCTTGAAGGTGAAGCCGAGGATAAGGATGCGGGCATCCTTGACAGGCACACCCTTGAGGTTCATCTGACGGATGGTCTGGTTGGCCACATAAGCCCCCATGGAGTTGTTGAGGCGACGGGCGTTGCTCATCACACGCGGCAGCACACCATAGAGTTGCGATTTCTGGATGAGGTAGTAGGGGTCGACACTGATACAATGGCCGCCTACCAAGCCCGGCTTGAGTTTGATGAAGTTCCACTTGGAGGCTGCGGCGTCAAGCACATCGTTGGTGTCGATACCCATGGCGTTGAATATCTTAGCCAGCTCGTTGACGAAAGCGATATTGACGTCGCGCTGGCTGTTCTCGATAATCTTCGAGGCTTCGGCAACCTTGATGGAAGGGGCCTTGTGGGTGCCGTTGACGAGTACCGAGTTGTACATGGCATCAATGAGGTCAGCGGCTTCGGGTGTGGAACCAGAGGTTACCTTGCGGATGGTCTCCACACGGTGCTGCTTGTCGCCGGGGTTGATGCGCTCGGGGCTGTAGCCGGCGTAGTAGTCGACATTGAGGGTGAATCCCGTGAGTTTTTCTATTACCGGCAGGCACTCCTCTTCGGTGACACCAGGGTATACGGTGCTCTCGTAGATGACGATATCGCCCTTGGAGATCACCTTGCCCACCACCTCGGAAGCTCCCAACAGGGGGCTGAGGTCGGGGCGGTTATTGTCGTCGACAGGCGTGGGTACGGCAACGATATAGACGTTGCAGTCTTTGATATCCTCGAGCGACGAGGTGCAGCGGAAGCCGTGGTTGCGGATAGCATCCTGCAGAAGGTCGTCCTCCACCTCGAGGGTGGCGTCATGTCCCTGCATGAGAGCCTCCACACGGCGGCTGTTGATGTCGAAGCCCACGGTGGGGTACTCCGTCGAGAAAAGACGCGCCAAGGGAAGTCCCACATAGCCGAGACCCACAACGCAAATCTTTATGTCGCTCAGTGTTATCATGTTTAGTAGTTAAGCTGTTAAGACAATAGATACAATATGCTCAATTTCCTCGTCGGTGAGGTAGGGGTGCATGGGCAGCGACAGGACGGTCTCGGTCAGACGCTTGGCCACAGGGCAAGGCTCCTGCCCAAGGCTGGCAAAGGCCGTCTGCTGGCTCATGGTGCGGGGATAGTAGACCATCGAAGGGATGCCGACGGCTTTGAGGCGGGCCTGTATCTCGTCACGATTCTCCGCCTGGATGGTATACTGCGCCCAAGAGGAGGTGTATCCATCAGGTACTTTAGGAGACTTTATCTTGCCGGCGAGGAGTTCGTCATATTTTCGGGCCACACGGTTCACGGCCTCCACCTCCTCGTTGAAATGATGCATCTTTACCTGAAGCACCGCAGCCTGGAGGGTATCGAGACGTGAATTGAAGCCGAGGCGGACGTTGTCGTATTTATCTGTGCCCTTGCCATGTACGCGCAGTGAACACAACAGGGCGGCATAGTCGTCGTTGTCAGTGAAAAGGGCACCACCGTCGCCATAACAACCCAAAGGTTTTGCAGGGAAGAAGGAGGTGGTGGCGATGTCGCCGAAGGAGCAGTTCCTACGGCCCTGAAGAGAGCCTCCAAAGCCCTGGGCACCGTCCTCGATAAGGTCGAGAGCCATACCCCGACAGAACTCATGGAGTCTTTCGTAATCGGCAGGCAGACCGAAGAGGTCGACAGCCATCACCGCCACTGGCGTGGGACCGTCGTTCTGCTCGATGAGAGCATAATATTTCTTTATCAGGTCGTCGACATCAATATTAAAGGTATCTTTGTTGACGTCGACAAACACGGGCGTAGCCCCAACCATCGCCACGGCCTCGGCGGTAGCGAAGAAAGTGAAGTCGGGCACGAAAACGGCATCGCCCGGACCGATATTCAAAGCCATCAGTGCCATCGAAAGGGCGTCGGTACCGTTGCCACAGGAGATGCAGTGCTTTACTCCCACATAGTCGGCCAACTGCTGCTCCAACTCGGCCACCTGCGAACCCATGATATAGGCTCCGCTACGGGCGACTCCCAGCAGGGCTTCGTCCATCTCGGCACGCATGGCCTCATATTGTCTATGTAGATCGCGGAACTGCATATTATTCTTCTACTTTTCCAATGATTTTTGCTGGTACTCCGGCCACAATTGCATAATCGGGCACATCCTTCGTTACCACGGCGCCGGCACCCACCAAGGCATGGCGGCCAACGGTGTGACCACAGACAATGGTAGCGTTGGCTCCTATCGAAGCACCCTCCTTGACCAGCGTGCGCTCGTAGTGGCCATTGGCGGGACGGTCAAGTCTCGGCATCAGTACGTTGGTGAAGACACAACTGGGACCGAGGAAGACATTGTCCTCTATCTCCACACCCTCGTAGACCGACACGTTGTTCTGTATGCGTACGCCGTTGCCAATCTTGACATTGGGGCCGATGTTGACATTCTGTCCCAACGAGCATTTCTCGCCCAGCACGGCACCCTTCTGGATATGGCAGAAATGCCACACCTTGGTACCTTTGCCCAGGGTCACGCCATCGTCAACATACGAGCTCTCGTGTATATATACTTCTTCGTTCAATTTCTAATTAATCATTAATCGTTAACCATTAACCGTTATTTACCATCCGAAGGGATGTTTGGTTAAAGGATATTTGGCCATGGGGTGATAGTCGCCAACGAGGCCAATGGGTTCAGCATGGCGTATATCGTAAACGGTCTGGATGCACTCCTTGGCCTCGGCGATGCGGAAACCACGGCCGGCAAGAATTTCCTCGTAGCTGCGGGTGTGGAGGTCGGTGAAGCCTTGGCTGAACTCGAACTCCTCGCCGTCGACCAGGATGGCGCGATAGCTGCCGGTATGACCCTCGGGAAGGTGCTCGCCATTGATGCTGAGGAAATAGCGCACACGGGCCTGACGCAGTTCGAGGTAGCCAGCCACACGGTCGTGGCTGCTGACATGCACTACGCTCTTCTGCACCGGACCAAATATCCACTGCAACATATCATAGAAATGGACACCAATGTTGGTGGCCACGCCGCCGCTTTTCTGGAGGTTGCCCTTCCACGAGGCATAGTACCAGTAGCCACGGGGGGTGATATAGGTGAGGTCGACATCGTAAATCTTATCCTTCGGTCCCTCTTCTATTTTTTTCTTCAAAGCGATGACAGAAGGGTGGAGTCGAAGCTGGAAGATGGTGTAGGCACGGTGGCCCGTCTCGTTCTCGATCTGTTCCAGGGCGTCGATATTCCAAGGGCTGAGTACCACGGGCTTCTCGCAGATGACGTCGCAGCCCAGACGCAGTCCGTAACGGGTATGGGCGTCGTGGAGGTAGTTGGGCGAGCAGACGGTGAGGTAGTCGATGCTGTTGCCCTGCGACATAAACCAGTTATTGTGACGGTCGAAGAGCTCCTGCTCGGTGAAGAACGAGGCTCGGGGGAAGTAGCTGTCGATGATGCCGACAGAGTCGTTCTTGTCGTATGCTGCCACAAGGTCGTTACCAGTCTCCTTGATGGCCTTGAGGTGACGCGGGGCGATGTATCCGCCCACTCCTATTATTGCAAAATTCTTCATTTTACCTATCTCAATACATTTGTCCTTTCACTCCCTCTCACTTCTTTTCACTCCCTTTCACTCCCTTTAAACAAACAGTCACACTGTCGGTCCAGTAAGGGATAGAGCGGTGGAAGGTCTGTTTGTATTTGGTTTTGTCGAGCACCGAATAGGCCGGCCGTTTCACCGGACTGGGGAACTCGTCGCTGTGGCACGGCATGATATTGCAGGCGGTTTGGCCACTCTGGCGTGCTATCTCCTTGGTAAAGTCGTACCATGAGCAGACGCCCTCGTTGCTGAAGTGATAGACGCCCTCGTGTCCTTGATAGCTTCCTTCCTCAATAATATCGAATATCGCGCGCGCGAGGTCACCGGCATAGGTAGGGGTGCCTACCTGGTCGAAGACCACCTTGAGTTCGGGCTTGGTGGCCGTAAGGTTGAGCATGGTCAGCAGGAAGTTCTTTCCGTATTCGCTATAGAGCCATGCCGTGCGGAATATCAGGTGACGGCACTGCATGGCAGCCTGTTCGCCTGCCAGCTTGGTACGGCCGTACGCGCCCGTGGGATTGCTGGGTTCTTCCTCGCGACAGGGAGTGTTGTTCATGTTGCCGCCGAAGACATAGTCGGTAGAGACATGTATCAGGGTGCCGTCGACCGCCTTCATGGCCTCGGCCAGATAGCCCACAGCCTCGGCATTGATGCGAAGGGCTGTGGCCTCATCGCTCTCGGCACGGTCGACATTGGTGTAGGCCGCACAGTTGACGATTAGCTGTATACCATGGTCGGCCACAAAGGAGCGCACCGCCTCGCGAGAGGTGATGTCCAACTCGGCCACATCGGTAAAGAACCACGTGTGTTGCGAACGCGGCGCCAATAGCCGCATGTGTGTGCCAAGTTGTCCGTTTGAGCCTGTAACCAAGATATTCATCAGAAACCAATGTTTAGTTAAAAGGGGTTATAAAGTCAGCGAAAAGAGGATGGTGGCTGTCTTTCTCCGAGAGGAGCACCTCGCCTTTGGGTAGCTGCCAGTCGATGGCCAGCATAGGGTCGTCCCAAGCTATGGCACCTTCGGACTCGGGGTGGTAGTATTCGTCGCACTTGTATTGAAACACCGCCTCGTCGCTCAGCACGGCAAAGCCATGGGCCATGCCTTTGGGGAGGAAGAACTGACGATGGTTCTCGCCGGTGAGTTCCACAGCGATATGGCGGCCGTAGGTCTTCGAGTCACGACGGATATCGACGGCCACGTCAAGCACTCGTCCTTGGACCACCCGCACCAGTTTCGACTGGGCATAGGGCGGTTTCTGGAAGTGGAGGCCACGCACCACACCATAGCGCGACCTAGACTCATTGTCCTGCACGAAGGTCACCTGCATGCCCGTCTGGGCGGCGAAGTCGCGCACGCTGAAACTCTCGAAGAAGTATCCACGCGCATCGCCGAAGACACGGGGCTCGATAATCTTGACGCCTTCTATCTCTGTATCAATTACGTTCATTGTCTATCAGTTTCAATAGATACTGTCCGTACTGGTTCTTCACCATAGGCTGAGCCACGCGACGGATATCGTCTGCGCTAAGCCAGCCCTGCTCGTAGCCGATGCTCTCCAAGCAAGCCACCTTCAGACCCTGACGTTTCTCGATGACCTCGATAAAGGTCGACGCCTCGGCTAGCGAGTCGTGGGTGCCGGTGTCGAGCCAGGCAAAGCCACGGCCCATGAGCTGCACGTTGAGTTCTCCGTCCTTGAGGAATTCCTGGTTCACCGTGGTGATTTCCAGCTCGCCACGGGCGCTGGGTTTGATGCCCTTGGCCACACGGACCACCTTGTTGGGGTAGAAATAGAGTCCCACGACGGCATAGTTGGACTTGGGCTCCGTAGGTTTCTCCTCGATGGAGAGCACACGGCCGGTGTTGTCGAACTCGGCCACGCCGTAGCGCTCGGGGTCGGCCACCCAGTAGCCGAAGACCGTAGCCTCTTTCTTCTCCTCGGCGGTAGCCACCGCCTGGCGCAGCATTTTGCTCAAGCCGTTGCCGTGGAAAATATTGTCGCCCAGCACCAAACACACGTCATCGTCGCCAATAAACTCCTCGCCGATGATGAAAGCCTGTGCCAGTCCGTCAGGCGAAGGCTGTTCGGCATAGGAGAAGCGGACGCCGAAGTCGCTGCCGTCGCCCAAAAGGCGACGGAAACCCGGCAAGTCGTGCGGGGTGGAGATAATCAGGATGTCGCGGATGCCGGCGAGCATCAGCACCGAGATGGGGTAATACACCATCGGTTTGTCGTAGATGGGGAGGAGCTGCTTGCTGACCCCCTTGGTAATAGGATAAAGGCGGGTGCCGGAGCCTCCCGCCAATACGATACCTTTCATTATTCTAAGGTTTGATTCAGTTTACTTTTCTTTTGATGCGTCACTCTCTTCTCCATAGCCGTAGCCATAACCGTAACCATAGCCGTAGCCATAACCGTAACCGTAGCCATAACCGTAACCATAGCCGTAGCCATAACCATAGCCGCCGTAGCGCTTCTTGATGAGAGGCACGTCGGTAAGGATGATAGCCATATTCTTGAAACGATCCTTATCAGCCATCTCTTGGATGAAGGGAAGCGAGTTCTTGTTCAGGTAACCCACACGCATGATATAGGCAGTGAGGTCGGACACACGGTTGATGACCGCCGAGTCGGCGACAATCTGGCCAGGCGTAGAGTCGAAGATGATATAGTCGTAGTGCTGACGGAGATAGGCCACGAG
>Ga0326514_10000327_pt1 | contig 32741 bp, 30 predicted proteins | sample 3_2548_0518_D_FD_203653 | JGI IMG/M metagenome (GOLD analysis project Ga0326514, IMG submission 203653) | Bovine rumen microbial communities from UC Davis, California, United States - 3_2548_0518 | ecosystem: Host-associated > Mammals > Digestive system > Stomach > Rumen | place: USA... | reverse complement strand
TGAATGATATCGGTACCGTATCTCCCGATATCCGCGGCGATCCGCTGATTCACCTCACGCATCTCCTGCCTCGACATATATTTTGTCATGCCTGTCTGTGCGCTCCTTTATAAAAAAGGTCCAAAGAAAGGTTCTATACAAAGCCCATCCGGCTCAATCTATATCAATCTGCAGACCATGTCAAGTTATACACCGGTTGTACCATATCGTTATACACCGGTTTATACCATATCGTTCTACACTGGTTTGTGCCATATAGCCGGCACCTGTCTCAGTGCCACACGATCCAGATGAATGCATATCCTGCCAGCACTGCCGCCATGGTCAGCGGGACTCCGATCCGGAAGAAGTCCTTCATGCCGACCTTGGTCCCGTTCTTCTCCAGGATACCGATTGCAGCGATGTTCGCCGATGCTCCGAACGGAGTCAGGTTTCCGCCCAGCGTAGCTCCGGAAAGGAGTCCGAAATAAAGCAGATACGGCTCCACCCCCAGCATGGAAGATACACTCTGCACGACCGGAAGCATCGTCGCCACATATGGAATGTTGTCGATAAAAGCAGAGATAATGACACTTCCGAATACGATCACCGTATAGAGCAGAAACATGTTGTTTCCGCCGACTTTGCTGATCGCTGCAGCCACATCATCGATGACGCCGACCTCCTTGATCCCTCCGATGACCACAAACAGTCCTATCAGAAGGAGAATCGTATTATAGTCGATTCCTCTGACCGCGCGCACAAAATTATGCCTGCTCTTCGTATGGATGAAGTCATACAGCATGGAAATTCCTGCCAGAATGCAGCAGATCAGACCATTCGTGATATCCGGCTTATCCGGAATAAAGGAAGCCGCGATCAGAAGTGCGACAACCAGGATCAGCATGACCGAAGGCACAAGGTCCGTGACCTTTGTCTTCTCTTCGGCGTGTACCGGTCTCTTCTGGTCCCTGAAAAGGAACATCAGCACCGGGACCGTCGCAACCGCTCCCAGCTCGACCGCCCAGAAGATGCCTGGTTTTCCGTTCATCCAGAAGAACTTCGTGAAGTCCATATGTGCATACGCGCCAAGCATGATCGATGTCGTATCACCGACCAGCGTCGCCGCACCCTGCAGATTAGAGGAGACGGCGATACTGATGATCATCCCTGTCGGGTTGATCTTCAGCTTGCGGCAGACCGCGATCCCGACCGGAGCCACCATCAGGACCGTCGCCACATTATCGATAAAAGCAGAGATTGCGCCGGCAAAAAGCGACATATAGATAGTTACCCACATGACGTTCTTTGCCTTGTCCAGCAGGATATCTGCGATCAGGTTCGGCATCTTCGACGCGATGAAGTAATCCACAATCACCATCGTTCCGGCGATCATCATGATCACATTCCAGTCGATCTCGCCGAAAATGTTTTTCGCCGGCAGGATCCCGGCTGCCACAAAGATGGCTGCGGTACCGAGTGCCGCCCACTTCCTGTAGTTCGGTTTCGCGACCATGATCACATACATGGCGATAAATAAGATGATCGCGGCAATCTTCATAAACCTGCCCTCCATACTGTACGGAATGCCACTCCGGCATTTGCCTCAAAACCTGCAGCGGCTTTTCATTTCATTCATCATATCACTTTCCGCAGGAAAACGGGCAGCTTCACTGCAGGCATATTAAGGGCTGCTGATTACACGGGTCTGAAGTCCCATCGTCTGTGCGGCATCGATGATGTTTTTTGTTCCTCTGGACTTTCCGTCCCAGAAGGCGACCAGCAGTCCGTCTTTGCCGGCATATTCCAGCATCTGGCGGTTGCGGACAGGTCCCGCTCCTCTTCCATACTTTTTCCAGTCCGCAGGGAACTTTACAAGCGGGATATGATGACGGGCGGCATACCTGCCTGCCAGATTATCCGCTCCGGCTGCCCCGCCTTCCACGATCTCGAGGTCCGGCCCGAACTCTTCCGCAATTTTGTCCAGAGTCTTCTCAAGAAGCCCGTAGTCGTTATATGTCCTGGTTCCGCTTACTACAATCTTTTTTGTCATGCTTTATCACGTCCTTACAGTTTTTCCCTGGATTTTTACAGATTGTCCGGGGACCGCTTCCGCCCATGAAAAAAGGTCCCGGAGAAGTGATTTCCATTTCTCCGGACTCTCTTTTTACTCTGATTCGCTCAGGTACTCAGTGGTCGTCATGATGCTGGTGTGGACCGGCGACAATCCGGAAAGGGTCAGGATGGCTGCCTGCTCCTTCGGGACATCGAAGCCGGAGACGGCGTCGGTCAGGTAGACGACGTGGCAGCCGAGGTCGATTGCGTCAAATGCCGTTGCCAGCACGCAGCATTCTGCCACGACTCCGGTCAGCACAAGACGGCCGGCGTTCCTGGCACGCTCCCTCAGCTCCGGCACCGTCAGGGAAGAATAGGTGCTCTTGCTGTAGAGTTTGCAGTCCTTTGCGCGTTCCTTAAGCTCCGGGACCAGCTCGTTCAGGAACTTACTTTCATTGATGTCTTTGTAAGCCTCGTTGTAGACCTTCCATGCCCCGGCGGAGTTTGCCGGAGGAAGGAACTCCGTCAGGACAACCTGGCTCCTGTCAGCCCGGTCCATAATCTTCAGAATATTCCGGGCAGCGCCTTCCGTGTCAAGACAAGCCCAGGGCTGCCCCTTCCGGTAGACATTCTGCATATCGATCACAAGGATCAGATCATCGTTCTTCATGACACACCCTCCCTTTCCCGCGGCGCCGGATATCCGGCGTGACAGCTACATTATGCCACACCCTTCCCCGGAATTGTCTGAATTTTATCGAAATTGTCAGGTGCCAGGCACCAGACAATTCTAAACAATTTCAAAACAATTCAGACAATTTTCAAACAATTCTTGAAAAGATGATCTCACTGGATTAGAATATACAAAGCGAGGGCGCCTATTCGAAGAGGGTAGGCGCCTTTTATATGCAAACGGTCACTTGATAAAAGGAAGGTGGAAATATGTTTAAGGATTCGAAAGTCGTGATCTGCGGCGTCGGCAATGTCGGAGCCACCACTGCTTATACGATCGTCAACCAGGGGCTGTGCGAGCAGCTGGTTCTCATCGACATCAACAAGGACAAGTCTTACGCGGAGGCGCTGGACATGTCACATGCGATCCATTTCATGAGCCGGAACATGACTGTCAAGTCAGGCGACTACAGCGACTGCTCCGATGCGGATGTGGTCATCATCACCGCTTCTGCCCCGATGCCGAAGGACAGCCACGATCGTCTTGAGATGCTGAAGCCGAGCCTGCACATTATCGGGAGCATCGTCAAGTCTGTCATGGCGAGCGGATTCGGCGGCATCTTTGTCATCATATCGAATCCGGTCGATATCATGACTTACTATACCTGGAAAGTTTCCGGTCTGCCGAAGGACCATGTCATCGGCAGCGGCACCAACCTCGACAGCGCACGTCTCTGCTATGAGCTGGGGCAGATGTATGATCTTGATTCCAAAAGTGTCCACGCTTATGTCATGGGTGAGCATGGTGACTCCGAAGTCATCTCCTGGGGAACCGCTACGATCGGCGGCAAGAAAGTCGACAACGTTCTCGAGGACAATGCTTCCCGCACCCAAAATACGACCAAGGAAGCACTGAGGCATCAGACAGTCGAAGCCGGCTGGGATATCTTCAACCGCAAGGGCAACACTTCCTACGGCATCGCTGCTTCCGTCTGCGCCATCGTCAAATCGATTCTCTTCAATGAGAATGCGATCTATCCGGTCAGTGTCTGCCTGGACGGGCAGTACGGAATCGACGGTGTATTCATTTCCGTCCCGACCATCATCGACAAGAATGGTGCACGCGAGATCGTCGAGATCAAGCTTCAGGATGATGAACTCAAGGCTCTGCAGAAGTCCGCAGCGCTGATGAAGGAATTCTACGGAAAACTGGACTGATAGGAGCAAAAGCTGACAGAAGCCGGGCACCTGCTGAGTGTCCGGCTTCTTTTATCTTATCTTGATTTCTAACCTTCCGTTTCTGCTTTCTCACCGTCAGTTTCCGCTCGGATGCGGCATATATGCATACAGCTGCATGGCAGTTGCTGCGATCGGCATGCTCTGGAGGATGATCTTTCCCGGTCCCTTAACGACTGTGTTGAAAAGTCCCTCGCCTCCAAAGAAAATGTTTTTCGCGCCTTTCACCGTTCTCACTTCGATCGTGCAGGTATCGGACATCGCTGCCAGATAGCCGGTATCAACGATCTTGGAGTCTCCTGCTGCGATCTCATACTCATGGGCAGAGCCGTCGATCTCGAGGAAGACCATACCATCTCCATGGTAGCGGCGCATCAGGAACCCTTCTCCGCCGAATATTCCGGACGCAACCTTCTTCTGGAAGAAGACCTCATTATCGATCTGTCCGACACTTGCCAGGAAGGATCCTTTCTGGATTACGATTCCCTGCCCCCCGGACAGTCTGATTGCATTGATGGATCCCGGAAACTTTGAAGAGAACGCGATCTCTCCGTCTTTGTTTGCAACGTACCGGTTCATGAATGCATGCTCGCCTGTAAACATCCGGCCGAACATTTTCCCGATCCCGCCTCCGGTGCTGGTCTGCATCTCGATCTCATCGTCCATCCAGGACATCGCCCCGGACTCGCAGTCCACCGCCTCGCCTCTGGTCAGCTGCATCTTCAGGACCGGAAGATTCCCGCCTTCGATTGAATACTGCATATGATTCCCCTTTCTCAGCAATCTGGAAAAGTCACCCTGAATAAGTTGTTTTTATCCATGTATTTTAATATTACCAGAAGTCATGAAAGAAGGAAACTACCCGTTCAGGTAGTATTCTTCCTCTGTTTCTTCTTTCTCCGCTCTCTCCTCGCCTCCTGTTTCTTCACAGTCTCCCGGATGATCTCCATCCCCTCGTCCGCGTCCTTTCTGTAGGCCTCTGCCTCCTCGTTCCAGTCCGCATAATCCGGGTCCGCCCGCCGGTCAGGCAGGGAGGGAACCATGTCCCTGACCTGCCTGGTCAGATACTTTGTCATCTTCTGCGCACCCGAAAGGTTCAGATGGTCCCCCTTGTCAAAGGTATCGGTGTTCCAGTCGATTCCTATCTCATCCGCGGAAAGGTTCAGGTCCAGAAATGGTATTCCGCTGTCTTCTGCGATCTCTTCGATGGCATTGTGGACTGTCATGTCATAGTTGGTGGTCGAGGGGCAGGCGAAGAGGATCAGCTTTGTCCCGTGCGCATCGCAAAACACCTTCATGCGGCGGAGGGCTGAGACATTTTCAGGAGAGATGTCCGACTTTCCGCTGTCCGGCTTCATATAATCATCCCGCTCTGCCTGCGAGGGCCGTTCAACACCTTTCCGGATGATGTAGCCCTTCCACATCTTCGGCTGCCAGTCGAGTGGATTGATGAGATGCCTCCAGGCATTGTGGAAACGGAAAACGGGGAAAAGATTCTTTGCCGTCGACTCTGCCATAATCCGGCGGGCCTCGTCCTTCTCCATCGGCACCGTCATCGCGAGTGCCTCCACCAGGACTGCCTTCGGGTGCTGCCTCAGCACCGCCATCCGAAGCAGCGGGTACGCCTCCTGCATCCTCATGGCCGCCCGGCTCGCCGAAAAGCTGGCAACGCCCGAGTCAAGATAAGCCTCCAGAGGCGAATAGCCCGCAACAGACTCACTGTCGCCGATCACGATCACGTCCAGGCTATCCCTCTTCTCCTCACCGAAAAGCGTATAGATATAGTCGAGTGAATGCTCTCCCCGTCTGCCCTCGGCGGCAGACATGCGGTCGAAGATTTGCGAAGCAATCACCAGCAGGACGACCAGAATGATAAAAAATGTAATTCTTCCTGTAATTTTTCGCATAAATTATCTGATAATTCAGGTGAATTGTCTGGTGCCTGGCACCAGTCAATTTGCTCTATTGTCTGACAATTCTTTCATCGTCCCGATGAAGGCTCTCGCCGAGGCCGGCATGATATGGCCTTCCCGGTAGACGAGGTACATCTCGCGGCGGCAGATTTTGTTGTCGATCATAAAGAAGCGTGGGTGGTCTGTAAATGGGATGTTCCGGATGTCGATGCCGCTCATCAGCGATGCCCCTACGCCTTTGATTGTCAGGATGTATGAAGTGATGGTCTGATCGGCCTGCAGCGTGATCCTTTTTTTGTCGAGCCCTTCTCTCGCGATCAGCTGGTCGAGCATGGCGCCAAGGTTTCTCTTTCCGTCGAGCCGTATGAAAGGCACGTCTTCGAAGGCGGCCAGCTGCACTTCCGGCTGGTCTCCCTCCGCATCGATCCGGCAAAGCGGAATCTCATTTGCAAGTACCTCGTCCGGCAGCTTCGCATCCTGAGGAACGCAAAGGTAGATCTTGCTCTCAAGGAATTTCTGAAAATGGAGCCCGCCCGGTGTCTGGGTCGGCGAGGAGATGAAAAGATCCACATCTCCGCTGAGGGTAAGGTTCTTGAGCTCCTCCACATTGCCATCGATGATGTCGATCCTGATTCCCGGATACCGCTGTTTGAAGACTTTGATGGCCTGCGGGAGGTAGACGGCATTGAAAGTGCTGGTCCCGCCCACCCGGAGGTAACCGTGCTCAAGCGAGTCTACTCCGCGCAGATCTTCCCGAAGTGAGTTCTCCAGCTCATCAAGCTTGTCAAAATACTTCAGGACCAGTTCCCCTTCCTGAGTGATCTCAAGCGGGTGCGAGCTGCGGTCAAAGATGGTCACTCCGAACTCTTCTTCAGCCTTGCGGATCTGCGCAGAGATCGCGGGCTGGGAGATTCCCGTGTGTTTTGCCGCCTTTGATATACTTCTAAGCTGGGCAACCGCCCTGATGTACTTTTCTGTCTCGCGATTCATGTCTCCCGTTTCCTTCCATTATGCCCATGCCAGGTACCAATTACCCCTCAGAATTATCTGACAATTCATGTAAATTATCTGGTGCCAGGCACCAGTCAATTCAGTGGAATTATCTGACAATTTCCGGTGCCGGCGCCTGTCGTTTTCCCGGTCAACCAGGATTTGTTGTCCGGTACTGAGCCGGATTCTGATGGTAGATCTCCCGGAAGCTTTTCGAGAAGTAGCTTCCATCTGCAAATCCGCACTGGCTTCCGATGTCGGCGACCGGCTGCTCCGTCTCTTTCAGCAGCTGCGCTGCCCTGGCAAGGCGGTACTTCTTCAGATACTGGCCGGGCGTAAGCCCGACGATCTGCCGGAAGCACCGCAGCGCTTCCGAGACGCTGACCGATGCTTCCGCAGCGATTTCCCCGAGCGTCAGATTCTCCCCATACCTTCGGTGAATGATGTCCAGCATCTGCCTCGTCCGGTCAAAGCGTGCCTGATTGATTGCATCCTTGCCATATCCTCCGCCCGCTTTTCCGGCTCTTCTGACCACATCTTCGGCAGCCCCTTCCCTTCTTGCCAGCTCTGCAAGGGCCAGGGAAAGCTCTGCCCTGGCATAGATCGGGTAATCCCTGCTCTCATCGTGGATGACCTCCCATGCCCTCTTTATATGCTGCATGATTTCCCGGTCCCGCTCCTCTTCCAGAAATTCATACCGATACCGGATATTCCGGATCACCGGCTTCACGTACTCCTCGTCAAAGACGCTCCCGTCACTTCCGCTGACCAGCGACGGATGGAACACCAGTGAATGAAGTTCCGCAGGACTGCCCGGATGCGCATTTCTCATAGCGTGGACCAATACCGCATTGATAAAAAAACCTTCCCCGGATCTCAGCACCCTCTCGGCGCCGCCTACCGAGACGATGACCTCCCCCTTCGTGATCCAGCCGATCTCCAGTTCCTCATGCCAGTGCCAGATCACTTCCATACCCGTCATGTCGTCCGCATAGATTGCTACCGGAAATGAAACTTGCCCGTGAAATACGGATTCCTTCAGACTGAAATCCGGACTGTCCGGCTTATCCGGATCACCCGTTTCCCGCGTCACGGCAGAACAGTTTGTAATAGCCATGGCCATCTTCTCCTGACGATATTATCGTATTGTTTAGGTGAAATTCTGCTAACTATTATACTCCATCTGACGATATATTCATATCAGAACACAAAAAGGTGTCAGGTACCAAAAAAGGAGTTTCCCATGGTTTCATTACTGCTTGCAATCATTTATCTTTCCTTTATTTCCCTGGGCCTCCCGGATTCTCTTCTGGGCAGCGCCTGGCCGGTCATCTATCCGGAGCTGTCGGTTCCGGTCTCCTGGTCCGGCATCATTTTCATGATCATCTCGATCGGGACCGTGATCTCTTCTCTGCAGAGTGACCGCCTGACCAAGAAGTTCGGAGCCGGCAAGGTTACCGCCGTCAGCGTAGGCATGACCGCCCTCGCCCTCTTCGGCTTTTCCTTCTCCCATACCTTCGTCGCTCTCTGCCTCTGGGCAATCCCGTATGGACTCGGAGCCGGCGCCGTCGATGCCGCTCTGAACAATTACGTCGCGCTCCACTTCGCAAGCAGGCACATGAGCTGGCTTCACTGCATGTGGGGAGTCGGCGCTTCGACCGGTCCTTATATCATGAGTGCAGCGATCACCCGCACGGGTTCCTGGAACAACGGCTACCGCATCATCGGCATCATCCAGGTCGTCCTTGTGGCAGTCATCTTCATCAGCCTTCCGCTCTGGAAGAATCGTTCCGACTCTTCTTCGAAGGAAGATTCGGCTGCACCCATCCCGCTCAAGGATGTGGTGAAGATTCCGGGTGCCATCCAGGTTATGGTCGCCTTCTTCTGCTACTGCGCGCTGGAACAGACGGTCGGTCTTTGGGCATCCAGTTACCTGGTACTCTACAAGGGCATTCCGGAGACGACCGCAGCTGCATTTGCAAGCTTGTTCTTCATCGGAATCACGATTGGCAGAGCCATCAACGGCTTCCTGACCCTGAAATTCTCCGACACCCAGCTGATCCATCTCGGACAGGGGCTGGCCGCGGCAGGCTGCCTCATGATGCTGCTGCCGCTCCCGGATGCGGTCGCGCTTGCCGGCTTCATCATCATCGGCCTCGGCTGCGCCCCGATCTATCCATGCATCATCCATTCCACTCCGGCTCACTTCGGGGCGGATAAGTCCCAGGCCATGGTCGGTGTGCAGATGGCCAGCGCTTATATCGGCACCAGCATCATGCCTCCGCTCTTCGGAGCGCTCACAAAGGTGATCGGGATCTCTTTCCTTCCGTTCTACCTTCTGGTGATTCTTGCCATCCAGTTCTTCATGTACAACGCAGTGGCAAAGAAAAAGCCGGCATAACCTGTTATCCAGGAAAGTCCCTTTACCCTTTTTCCAATTTACCGAAAGAAAGGCTCCGGATTCTGCCATATCCGGGGCCTTTCTTTCTATTTCTTCCTTGCACCGTACCGGACACCGGCAGGCTCACCACTTCATGATCCTGCCGATCAGAGAATCCAGTTCTCTCTTCTCAGAAAGATACTGCTGATGCATCCTGTGCAGATCTTCCGTGGTTGCCGGGCCTGCGCCCTCATGCAGTACGATCTCGAATACCAGGTTGTCCTTTCTTCCGACAAATGTATGTCCGAATGCGTCGCATACGTTCGGAGCATCACCCCAGGCACCATTGTCAGCGACCGGTTTCACATTTAACAGACGGTCCTTCTTCTCTGCAAAAAGCTCATCCGTCTCCTCATCTGACCGGCATGCGTAGATCTTCATGCTGTCAAAAGGCTTGCCTTCGTTATCCACTTTCAGAACCTGTGCCATATCTTCTGCCTCTCTATGATCCAGTAAAATCTCAATGTGGAATGTCACGAAATCAGACATTCCGGACTTCGGTTCTATTATCTCATATTGTGTTTCCTGGTCAAGTAAAGAAAGGGGCCGCTGATGCGGTCCCCCCCCCGAATTGTCTGACAAATGCCTGAAATTGTCAGGTGCCTGGCACCACACAATTCCCCCGAATTGTCTGACAATTGTCCGAAATTGTCAGGTGCCTGGCACCACACAATTCCCCCGAATTGTCTGACAATTGTCCGGAATTGTCAGGTGCCTGGCACCACACAATTTGGCACCACACACTGCTGCAGTTCACTGCATCTTGTCTTCTACATACTCGCGCATGCCCTGGAAGATGAAGTATACGGAAGTCGCACCTGCATCCTGATGCCCGATCGCACGCTCCATAAGGGACTTTGCGCGTCCGAACTTCGCGATGTACTTCTTGGTGTTCTCCATCCCCTGGCGGGCGCCTTCCTCCGCTGCCTCCAGGACTTCTGCCAGGGACTTGCCGCGGTTTTCCTCAAGCGCTTCCACTGCCGGGGAAAGTGCGTCGACCATGGTCTTGTCACCGACCTTTGCTCCGCCGCGCTCCTGGATCACAGAGAGACTCTTCTTCTCCATATCCGCCAGGTCCTCTCCGGTCAGGACTTCCTTAGCCGGCATTCCCTTTGCTCCCGCAAGATACAGGCTTCCGAAGATCACCCCGGATGCTCCGCCCATAGACATCAGCATTGCCGTCCCTGCTTCCTCAAAGAGCTTGTAGACATTCTTCTCCCCCTTCATGGAAAGGAGTTTCTTCTTCGCCTTCTGCATGCCGCCTGCCATACCGATTCCGTGATCGCCGTCGCCGATGGCACTGTCGACCTCGGTCAGATAAGTCTTCTTGTCGATCACCTTGTTTGCGACATAAAGAAGCATATTGCGGACATCCTCCGCTCCAAGCTCGGTCAGGACGCCTTCTCTGGACCTGACGACCGGTGCCGGTGCGAGATCCTCTTCGCTCATCGTCTCTTCTTCGTCCACGGCCTCCTCTTCAACTTCTTCCTCCGCCGCTGCAGAAGCTCCGGTAAGTTCTCCCTTTGCATAGAACGGAGAATAGCAAGGCATATCGTAATACTTCTTCAGTTCGTCATTCAGACGCATGATGGTGATGGAAAATCCGCCCATCTCCATGCTGGTGCAGTAACTGCCAAGATCGACATCATAAACCTTGATCTTGTCGCGGACCAGAAGCTTGTGCAGATCATAGTATACAGTGGCCAACTCGAAGACCGGGGTCGATCCAAGTCCGTTGACAAGAACACAAACCTCATCGTCGGCCTTCAGGCCAAGATCCTTCGCGATCTCGCTGTACATCCTGTCGACGACAGCATCTGCCGGCTGAAGTTTTGTACGCTCGATCCCCGGCTCGCCGTGAAGGCCCATGCCGAATTCCATCTCGTCTTCACCAAGAGTGAAGGTCGGTCCGTCATTGCCCGGAAGAGTGCAAGGGCTGATGCAGACACCGATGCTGCGAAGGCTGTCTCTCGCCTCCTCGGTCACGCGGAGGACCTCCTCAAGAGAAAGTCCTGCATCTGCCGCAGCTCCGGCCACCTTGAAAGTGAATACGTCGCCAGCGATGCCACGGCGGTCCGTCGTTCTTTCCGGCGGTGCAGATGCGACATCGTCCCATACGCGGACATGAGCGGTCTTGATTCCATGCTGATGGCAGATCTCCTCGCCCATATCAAAGTTCAGGTTATCGCCCGCATAGCAGCCATAGATGAAGAGGACACCCTTGCCCTGGTCAACCTGCTTTGCTGCCTCATAGATCAGCTCCGGATTCGGGGAAGCGCAGACATTGCCGCACGCAACTGCATCCGCAAGTCCGGCACCGACATATCCCGGGAACAGCGGCTCATGTCCGCTCCCTCCGCCGATGACGATCGCTACCTTATCTTTCCTGTGCTTCTTGTATACAAGGGCATTATACCCATGTACTTTCCTTACATAACGGCTGTAAGCTTCTGCGTAGCCATTGATCATATCCTCTACGCAGTTTTCAACATTCTTGTTCAGAAATTTCTTAGCCATTGTCTATTCTCCTTTAAGTGCGCCGGATCAGAAGATCAGGCTTTCCGTTCCCTGTGCAGGTAATCCATGGTTTTCTTCATTCTACCATAAACCGCGTCATCATCGTCCTCATAGATCGTGACAACCTCGAGATACTGATAGACATCGTCCAGCCCGCCTTCGTGCGTGGCTTTCAGGATCAGTTCCGGCGTGATGATTCCCTCCGGATTCGTGAAGTCCCAGTGACGGTCCCACTTCCCATCCGTCTGCTGCAAATGAATAGCGCCTGCATGCGGACCGCACTTCTTAAACCAGAGCTCCATATCCGCTTTTTTTTAAGGAGCGGCTCGCATGCGCATGCCCCCCGGTCAAGCTCTCTCTGGACCTTGGTCTTTCTCTTCATCTCAGATAAACCTCAGTCGCGATAATCAGCAATCTATTTTCTGTTAATAAAAAACTCCGGGCAAGGCACCATATTTGCCGTCCCGGAGCTTTCCACTGTTTCTTTTACCTGCCAATCAGCGGTTCTGATCGTATTCGTGGTACCGGTCGACCTTGACCTGCGATCTGCATCCCGGGACAAATTCATTTGTCAGGAAAGCGGTGATCATCTCTTCACGGTTCTTGTAACCGGAAACCTGGGAGCCCATGCACATTATGTTGGCATCGTTGCTCAGGCGGGCACGCTCAGCGGAATAGACATCGGAGCAGAGGGCTGCGTAAGCGCCCTTGACCTTGTTCGCTGCGATGGAGACGCCGATTCCGGTACCGCAGATCAGGATTCCTCTGTCGTACTCACCTGCGGCGACAGCCTCGGCAACCTTGATCGCGACATTCGCATAGACCGGGTCGTCGCTTCCGAAATCGGTGATCTCACCATAACCCTTGTCCTGAATGAACTTGATCGCCTGCTCTTTTGCCTCTGTTGCGTTCGGATCGCATCCAATAGCAATCTTCATGATATAACCTCCTTATATAGCAGAAAGGGACTTCCCCTCCTGAATTTCTATGACACAAACGCATAAATAGTCTGATAATTGCCTTAAATTGGTCTGAATTGTCAGGTGCCAGGCACCAGACAATTCGGTGCAGTTTTCGCACAATTTCGTATGTTTTTGAGGAATTGTCAAGCAATTCACTTCCGGTCCGCCATGGCTTTCCTGATTGCTTCGACCATCTCCCCGACTCTCTTCGCCGGTGACGGTGCCTTGAGGATGCCGGATGTGGAACCTGCTCCGTCCGCCCCAAGTACGACGACCTTGTAGCAGTCGTCCGCAGTTGTGATGCCGGAACCGATCATGACCTTGGTGGAAAGGTTCACCGACTTGATTGCCTCGACGGTTCCGGTGATGTAGTCGTCTCCGGCGGTCTTTCCGGTTCCGATCAGGTCCGTCGGTTCTGCAAGGATGATGTCCGGATCGAAGACAGCAACTGCCTTCGCCTCGGTAACTGAATCTGCGCACACGATCGTGCGAAGCCCCAGTTCCTTAGCCCTGCAGACACAGCTGTAAAGGTCATGGATCTTTTTCGGGTTCTCAGCATGATTCAGAACGACGGTTCTTGCTCCGGCTTCGGCAAGAGATTCCGGAAGTACAGCTCCCATGCCTCTTCCGGGAGTCAGCGGGTCCATGTTCTGGGCAGTGACGATGACATGCTTCGTGTTCTCAGCGATCATGCGAAGGTCCGCATAAGGGCAGGTAAAGTAGATATCGAATCCCGCAGTCTCTGCAATCTTGTCAACAGCCAGCGCCAGCTCCAGGCTCTTCTTGCCGTAAAGATACGACTTCGGGTTCACCATCAGAAAAGGTGTAGTTGCTTTGCTCATAACCATAACCTCCGTACAGATGCAAGAAAATTTTTTTCTTGTCTCACTGGAGCTATTATAGCACGCAAAAAACATTTTCACAGGTATAAAAACATGTACAATACCCCATGGCCGCATACAACATTACGAACGCAGTGGGTCATCTCCATTGATGTAGCGGAGCGCTAAAATATTTCACAAATTTTACATTGTTTTTTTGTGCATTAGTGCTATAATTCCCGCAAACAGTGATGAGCTGTTTTCGCATCCAATCAAACAAGACGAAATCAGAAAGGAAGGGATCTTATGGATAAGTATTCTTATGCAAGCCTTCTACAGATCCGCAGCCATCTGACTAATCTGATCATGCTTTCGGGCGTGACAGACGAACGTCTCTCACAACTGCGTGTCGTAGAGAAGCTTCTGTCTGAGGCAGAGAAGGACCACAAAGACGCAGCTTGAAACCGTCACATCTAAGGGGTTGAAAAGGGGCAGGTCGCCATGGCCTGCCCCTTTTCCTACCCTGCCGGACTGCATTGTCTTACTCCGGTTTTCTGATGAACCTGCAGCATCAGGCTGACCTTACGTCAATTCCTCCACACTGATATACCCGTCTTCGTAAGTTATCGCGACCGGGTCGCCATCGTATTCGTTGCCGAAGTAATCGTAGACTGAAAGCATGTAGAGGTAGTTTCCGTCAATCAGTTCACCATCCTCCATGGTCATTTCGTCAGTCCAGGTAACCGGGTCGGTCTCGTACGGCCCGGTCTCTTCGAAGTCTGAGTCAAATGCCTCAAACCTGAACACGATCTCATCTCCTTCTGTGAGGGGCCGGATGTCTCTGCCGGAAGCGCCGGTGTCCGTGTCGACGCCGTCGTAAGTCCCGAGGACATGGAAAGATTCGTCCTCAAAACTATAGACCGCACGGATGTTGATGTCTTCGCCATTCACATTTGCAGGAATCGTATAGAGATTGTAGTCATCCGTGCGCTCGATCAGATATGCACAGACGTACTCTCCGCCGATCGTGATCCAGGTTCCCTCGAAATGATCGGTGAAGGTTCCCTCATCCCAGTCGGCATTCAGGTCGGAATCCGTGCCCAGGAAGAGATAGTCCCCGGTATCCGGGTCCTGATAGAGCAGGGTGAAGTCTGCCTCCTCGATGGAGTCGAGGCCGTCCGTCACCTGCAGAGTCACATGATTATCCTCATCGATCTCCTGCTCCGTTCTGACCTCATAGTCTGAGCTCTGGACCGGATCAAAATCCTCATCCCCCGGGCTGGCGAACTGATCGAGCACGGACTGGGTACCTGGCACCTCAGAGTCACTTTCGCCACCCTCATAGGCAGCATCTTCCTCATCGCTGCTGTCTGCAAATGCCGCCAGTCCGCCCGCTGCCCCTCCGCCGGCGCCGCCGCCCGGCTCTTCCTCATCGCCGAAGCCGAGGATCTGGTCAAAGAACGATTCTGACTCACCGGAAGGCTTAAGCGCATCCTCATAAGTCCATGCCGCCGGGTCCCAGTCGTCGCTCAGGATACTGATGTACTGCTGGTAGGAAGTATTGTCAGAGATATCTGCATAAAGCTGCATGATGCTTGTATCTGCATACAGAGGATATACGACTGACAAGCCGGAGGCCTTTGACCTCTTCTCCCCGTGTACCTCGTAAAGGACAGCGTCCGCCAGTTTTTCCTGTACCCTGGCAGTCGCTTCCGGCATGATATCCTGCGTATTCGCCGCCATATCAGACAAGTCGACCATGTCCGTGTAGCCCTCGGACCTGCTGTTTCCGCCGTAATTTTCAGCGCTGCCTGCGCCCTGCGTCAGCGTCCGCAGGCTCTCGGGATCCTGGGTGAGCACAACCATCTGATCGGTCATATCCCGGAAAGCCGCTTCCAGCGGCTCCACTTTCGTCAGGTCCACGACAGACAAAGTGGCCATATCAGCAAGACCGCTGCTGTCACATTTCTCATAAAAGCTGTCGCAGATGACCTGTCCCAGCGCTGCCCCGTCTGCGTCCGGGTTTTCACCCAGATAGTTCAGAAACCCTGTATAGTCCCAGCCGCTGCCCGGTTCCGACTCCTCGGATGCAACCATGCAGCGGCCATACTCACGGATGGTCGCCGCCGTCTCGAGGGACGCCATCAGGCAGGCATCCATTCCGATCATTTCAAATGAAACCCCGCCGTCCTGCAGCCCCTGTGCGTATTCCGTGAGCGTCAGGTTGTCGTCGCCAAAGTTTTCATCCCAGCAGAGACCTGCCAGCGATCCGCCGCCGTGGTCCCACATGATCAGGCCATACTTCTCAGCAGGATAAGTCTCTGCGCTCCAGCTGATAAAGTCCGAAAGGGTGCCCGGCTCCCCCATCGAGGCCGCCTCTTTCTGCTCATCCAGAACCAGCCTGCCATCCTCGATGTGGCAGCAGCCAAGGGAATCTGCATCAATGCCGTCCATTTTCCAGGAAGAGGCGCCGCCGGTCAGGATCGTGACGTTCACATCCGGGCCAAACCTTGCAGAAAGCGCCTCCTCGAGATTGGAAGACGCCGAACCGCCGCCCGACTCCAGGTCCGAGCCGCAGAAATAGAGCATGATGGTCCAGGAAGCGCCGCCGGTGCCAGGTACCGCCTCCGCTTCCGCTCCCGCCGCACTTCCCGGCAACAGGCCGATCAACAGCGCCATCGCCAGCGCAAACGGTCCCGCAGGAAGCCTCCATTTTCCCAAATTCATCTAAGCTCCTCCTTCTATCCATAAAGGTTATCCTCTGACTTTTATTATCGGGGAACAACGAAGAATTCAGAACTACCCGAAAGGGTAAGGCTCCGGGGAGAAATTGTCTGGTGCCAGGCACCAGACAATTCCATACAATTCTGACACAATTAGCTTAATTGTCAGATATTTCGCAGGGGGCTATTGGGGACTGACTGGTGCCTGGGTCAGCCAAGGAGATCCATCAGGTCATCTTTGTCGAAGACGGCCGCGCTGATGTTTTCGCCCTCCAGAATATCATCTGACAGCTTTTCCTTGCTTTCCTGAAGATCCATTATTTTTTCCTCGATCGTTCCCTTGACGATCAGGCGGAAGACGGTGACGGTCCTTGTCTGCCCGATCCTGTGGGCACGGTCAGTCGCCTGGTCCTGAGCCGCCGTATTCCACCACGGATCGTAGTGGATGACTGCATCTGCGCCCGTCAGGTTCAGGCCTGTTCCTCCCGCCTTCAGAGAGATCAGAAAGAGAGGAACCGTTCCCGTGTTGAAGTCATGGACCAGCTCCATCCTCCTTTTCTTCGGAGTCCCCCCTGTAATCTTATAGTATGCGATTCCTTCCTCATCCAGCTTTTTTTCCAGAATATCAAACATGCTCGTGAACTGGGAAAAGACCAGAGCCCTGTGCTGTCCTTCGATCAGGCTGCGGATCAGCTCCATGCACATATCGGTCTTTGCCGACTCCCCATCGTAGTTGGAAAAAAGCAGTGACGGGTCGCAGCAGATCTGCCGGATCTTTGTCAGCTCTGCCAGGATCTGGATCCTGCTTTTGGAGATCTCCTCCTCGCTCTGCGCCCGGAGCTTTGCCTTCATCTTTGTCACTTCGGCATCGTAGATCCTCTGCTGCTTCTTGTCCATCCGGGCATAGCGGACCTCCTCGAGCTTGTCCGGAAGATCCTTCAGCACATCCTTCTTCTGCCTCCTCAGAATAAAGGAGGAGACCATCCTCCGGATCCTGTCCATAGCATCCTGATCATTGTTTTTGGTGACAGGGACTTCGATCTCTGTCCTGAATTTGCGGTAATCATACAGATATCCCGGCATGACAAAGTCGAAGATGCTCCACAGCTCGCTGAGCCGGTTTTCGATCGGCGTCCCGGTAAGGGCAAATCTGGTCTTTGCGCGGATCAGCTTGACGGACTTCGCCGCAGCAGTCGTAGGGTTCTTCATATTCTGGGCTTCATCCACCACGGCAAAACGGAAACTATGTCCCTCGTACTGGTCGATGTCCCGCTTGAGCAGGTCATAGGAAGTGACCGCCGCATCATACTGATCGATGTCCCGGATCAGCTCTGCCCGCTCCGCCGCCGTCCCCGCGATCAGCACCGTTCTCAGGGAAGGAGCAAACTTCTTCAGCTCCTCTCCCCAGTTGTAGACAAGAGATGCCGGACAGACAATAAGCGACGTATTCCCGGTCCCGCTCCCCTTCTGTTCTTCCTTGACCGCCAGCATGCAGCAGATGACCTGAAGAGTCTTCCCCAGTCCCATCTCATCCGCGAGGATCCCCCCGAAGCCATACTCATCCAGCGTCCTCAGCCAGCCGTATCCTTCTTCCTGGTAGCCTCTCAGCTTCGCATTCAAGCCGGCGGGCACCTTAAAGTCCGCGTCCTCGATCGACTTGAAAGCCCGGACCAGGGTCCGGAAATGGCTGTCCCGATTCTCGTACACATCTTCCATCCCGGCGAGCATATTGTCGAGGTACAGTGCCCGGTACGCCGGTACCGTCATATGCCCCTTGACCAGATTCTTCAGGGGAAGATTCATTTCCTCCATCATCTGCTGAAGAGAGGCTGCGGTGACGTTGCCGTCCAGCTTCAGAAAATCTCCGCTTTTCAGGCGGATATAATGGTTCTTTCTGCGGTAGGCGGAAAGGATGTCCAGAAGCTCCTGCGGCTCAAGATCTTCCGAGGAGATCTTAAGGTCCATCAGACCCGACTCAAGACTGACGCCGACCTGGACCTTCATGGACTTCCGGACCCTCAGTCGTTTGAAGTGGTCGGTCACATGGACTTCCCCTATATCCATCAGCTCCTGCAACCCATGGTCCAGGAGGTTGAAGATCTGGTCGTCATCCATCTTCGCATAAAACACATTATGCCGGACATCGTACTCCGGAAGATAGCGGGCAAAACGCTGATAGACCCCATACTCGGAGCTGCGCCGGCGGAATCCTTCCGTGACCGGAGTCTCCTGGCTCATGTCCCAGTCTCCGAGCTGGTACCGCTCCTGGCCGTAGGAGGCTTCTGCCTGTCCGTAGACTACGGAATCCGCCTCATCCAGGTAGAAATGGTACTGCGGGTCCGGCACGATGTATCGCGTGATGTAGTCTTCCCGTTCAATCGTCACATCCGCCGTTTCCTTCAGCTGGGGCAGGATCCTGTGCCAGAACTCATTCAGCCTGCTCCGCCCGATTGTCAGACTGATCTCCCCATTCACGCTGCATACATCACAGAGAGCAGAGCAAAGTTTCTGGTATTCCGACTTTACTCTTGTCAGTGAAGAGGCGGTAAGCTGATAGATATAGTCCTTTCCCCGAAGAAGAACTCCTCCGCTGCCGGTGATATCCACTCCCTCAAAGATGGTCCTCTGGCCGCTCCCGGAAGTTACCGGACTGATCTTCAGTTTCAGGTCAAGGCTGCCCTCTTTCAGGGTAAGCTGGCTTTTTGTGGTCTCATACGGCGTCCGCTTCGTGTACTCGACAGGCTGGCCCTTCTGCAGGTCAAAATAGCGGTCGATCCGTCCCTCGTCGAGAAGAAGAGTCTGCGGAAAAGCAAGATTGCTGTAGGAAGAAATACGATAACCGTAATCATCCGCCTGTCCGTTCAGCCTTTTCTTCATACGGCAGAACTCGTCATACTGGTCTTTCAGCCAGGCAAACCATCGCGCGGACTTTTCATCCAGGCTGTCCTCCGACAAATACAGCTCCGTGCTTTTCCCGAATGTCCGGGTCGCCTTTTCATTGAAGCCATCCAGAAGCTCCCTCAGGTCTTTAACCTTGTACATACGGTTCGAACCGATGTAAAAAGCCGCATAGATTCCGTCATTTCCTCTGGGAGTCTCCAGTCTGACATTAAGACTCAGGGAGCCTTTCGCCTCCTTCCGCTGCCCGGAAGTGTTTTCACGCAGGGTCTGTTCTTTCGGTGGCAGGGCCCGGTCCAGAAAGATGTCTGCGCCATCGCTTGTTGCATCGCTGCTGTCCGCTTCATCAAGGTACTCTGTGAGCAGAAGTACTGCGGCTGCCTCATGTTCGCAGGGAACATGTCCAAGACTGGAGCGACTGTCCCGGTCGTGGAAATAGCAGCGGCTGCATTCTGACCGGATGACCTTGTCCTGTGTATAGGTAAGCGTGACATGCCAGCCCGAATCTCCGCCATAGACCTGGCAGCGTCCTCCGCGGACCTTGCCCTTGTCCGTCCAGAGATAGCCACTCTCGGCGCCGGTCAGATAGGGTGTCTTGTTCTTATCGAAGAAGGCAACCGCCTTTCTATAGGCAGACTTCGTGATTCCCGCTTCCCTGACCATGTTCTGTGTGTCATAAAAGTGGTAGTTGTCCACTACAAATGAGGCTTCCTCATCATCTTCTTCCGAAGCCTCGGCAATATCCCTCTTCACAAGTTCACGGAGTGCTTCTTCATGGGCTGCCCTGACCTTTTCCTGGCCGCTTTCCGGCTCCACGATGCTGCTTTTTTCCATGCCGCCGGAAAGATCTGAAACCGCTCCTGCCCTTCCTGATGAATCTTCTTTTGGCCTTTTTGCCAGATTTCCCGCGGGCAGCGCAAGTTCATCCGGCCTTGCCAGTTCCTCTTCCGGCTCCCGCTCTATGGTCAGAAGTCCTTCCTGTTCCATCGCATAGAGCATGGCGGCTTCATGCTTGCAGGTTTCCCCTTTTTCAGCATATGGGCAGCTGCAGGCCATCGTTGAGACTTTTCCATCCTTGATCCCGATCGTAACCCGGTAATTTCTTGTTCCGCGCACGGTACCCGTGAAAGTGCCGTCTTCCTCCTCCGTGATCTTCTTCACCTTGCCTGCCCGGAAATAGGAAAGGGCCCGGGACCTGATCGTCGGGGAAAAAAGCTGTTTCCAAGCTATCTTGTATGATGTCATCAATCTATCCTCACATGAGTGCAGAATTTCATACTGCGGTCACTCTGTCTGCCGCCAGTATACCAGACATCCCGCAAACTGGCTGGTATTTTCGGAAAAGTTTCCTCCTGCCTGCCGTCCTGCGTGCGATAATGGACCCGCTCCGCTTTGGAACGAATCCATTTTTTGTATCTGTGAGGATGTAAATCAACAGAGCTTGCACCTTAGGGGGGTGCGGTTGAGTGGCATGATCAGACCGTAATCTCGATCTGATTCCCCCTCAACAGCAATCACACAGCTTTCGTAATATCCGCCTCCGGTAGCATAAGGGCGGCCGACTACCTCAGCCGCATCTGCCGTCAGGTTATTACGCTCTCAGAATGTGATTCCGAAGCGGACTTTTATATAGTTCCGGATGACATCGACAGTCCCCTGGTAGCCCAGCTTGTCCGTCATCAGGCACAAGTCATAATTGTCCGGGTCCTTCCACCTTCTTCCGGTATGGTAGCGGTAGTAATCGCTTCTGTAGCGGTTCAGGTCCCGGATCCTTCTGTTTGCCTCAAATGTCCCAGACTGCAGTCTTTCTTTCTCCCTTGCCAGGCAGGCTTCGGGACTGGCTGTCAAATAGATTCCCACCGCGCGTCCGGTATCGGCCAGAACATAGTCAGCTGCCCTACCCAGGACAACAAAGCTTTCCTTCTCAATCAGGCCGTGAAGAATCTTGGCCTGATACTCGAACAGATTGCGGTCGGAAGTGAAATTCCCGCTCTCAGGAGGTATGGTCTGCCCCGTATAGACAGCCTTGGATACCCGGTAGAGCAGGGTCTTCTTTGTATCCATATCTGCAGCCGCGAAAAGCTTTTCATTGATGCCGGAATCATCACTTGCAAGCTGAAGAAGTTTCCGGTCGTACAGGCTGATCCCCAGCTGCTCCGACAGCATCTTTCCGATCTCTGTGCTGCCCGCTCCGCATGTTCTTGTGATGCAGATCGCTACATGTTTTTCATCCATGGCAATACTCCGTTCTTCTGCAGGAAAAAATATCCGGATGCATTCATCACTGGCCCAGATAAGCCTTGCGGATCCTCTCATCCTGCATGAGATCGCTGGCTTTCCCGCTGATCGTGATCTTTCCTGTCTCCAGCACATAGGCCCTGTCCGCTATGGCCAGAGCCATTCTTGCGTTCTGCTCGTTCAGCATGACCGTGATCCCGGCCTTATGGATCTCCTCGATGATAGAGAAGACTTCCTCGACCAGGATCGGCGACAGGCCCATGGACGGTTCGTCCATAAGGATGATGGATGGCTGTCCCATCAGGGCCCGGCCGACCGCCAGCATCTGCTGTTCCCCTCCGGAAAGTGTTCCTGCAAGCTGCCTTCTTCTTTCTTTCAGCCTCGGGAACTTCTCAAAGACATCATCCCGGATCGCCTCGACAGCCTTTTTATCCTTGCAGCTGTAGGCCCCCATGTCCAGGTTCTCATCGACCGTCATCTCCGGAAATACATGCCTGCCCTCCGGCACATGGGCGATGCCTTTCTCGATCAGTTTTGAGGGCCGGATCTTCAGAAGATCTTCCCCGTTATAGGTGATCGATCCGCTCTTCGCCCTGACCAGGCCCGAGATCGTATGCATCGTCGTCGTCTTGCCGGCGCCGTTCGCGCCGATCAGGGTGACGATCTCACCCTTTTCGATTGTGAAACTGATTCCCTTCAGCGCCTCGACGGCGCCGTAATTTACAACCAGATCTTTTACTTCCAGCATAGATCCGTCCTCCGTCTCAGAGATCTGAAGTATCCGCGCCGTTTTCCTTAGCCGGCTCACTGCCCGAAGCAGCGGCACTGTCCGCCTCTCCTATCACATGTCCGGACGCGTCCTTCATGTTCAGGACTTCCTTCTCTGCCTGCTTGCCAAGGTATGCCTCGATGACCCTCGGGTTATGGGCGATCTCCTCAGGAGTGCCTTGTGCGATCGTGACTCCGTAGTCTATGACCTGGATCCGCTCGCAGACCCTCATGACCAGGGACATATCATGTTCGATCAGAAGGACAGAGATTCCAAAGGTCTTCCTGATGTTGTTGATGATATCCAGAAGTTCGTCCGTCTCGACCGGGTTCATGCCTGCCGCCGGCTCGTCCAGAAGAAGCAGCTTCATGTTCGTTCCCAGCGCCCTGGCGATCTCCAGTTTTCTCTGCTGGCCGTAAGGCAGGTTCATGGCCATCGCATCCTTCTTGTCACTGAGGCCGACGATATCCAGCAGTTCCATGGCCCGCTCATCCGTATCATGCTCCTCTCTCCAATAACTGCTGGTCCGGAAAATGGACGCCAGCGGCGAGTACTGCATATCCTTGTTCATGGCAACCTTGACATTCTCAAGCACCGTCATCTTCTTGAACAGGCGGATATTCTGGAAGGTTCTCGCGATTCCTTCGTCGACAACCTGATAGGTCTTTCTGCCGTTCATCTTCTTTCCATTCAGGTAGAAAGCGCCCTCCGTCGGCTTATAGACACCTGTCAGAAGGTTGAATACCGTCGTCTTTCCGGCTCCGTTCGGACCGATCAGGCCGACCAGCTCGGACCGGCCGATCTCCATATTGAAGTCATCGACTGCCTTCAGGCCTCCGAAGCTGATTCCCAGATGGACTGCCTTAAGGACCGGCGTCTCCTTCGGGACTTCTGCAGAAACTGCCTTTTTCTCTGTCATACGGAAGCCCCCTTTCCGGTCTTTCCTGCTATCGCCGCGCCAGGTTCATTTCCGCCGGAGGCGGGGGTTCCCTTTCTGCGGAATATCTTCTTCAGAAGCCTCGTCAGGGAGAACTCCCAGGTTCCGAATATTCCACCCGGGCGGAAGATCATGACGATCACCAGAACGATGGAATAAGCCAGCATACGGTATCTGGCAAAGGTACGCATGGCTTCCGGCAGCGCCGACAGGAAGGTTGCGCCTATGATGGAGCCGGTCATGGAGCCGGCGCCTCCTATAATGACCTCGGTCAGGAACTCCGCGGAATAGGCGAAGTTGAAGGAGGTCGGGATCATGGCTGTCATATAGTGGGCGTAGATGGCTCCTGCCACTCCTGCGAAGAAGGCAGAGATGGTGAACGTAGCGACTTTGTAGAACGTCACATTGACGCCCGAAGCCTCAGCTGCGATATAGTCTTCACGGATGGCCCTGACGGTCCTTCCGAAGCGGGACCTGATCAGCAGAAACATGAGCGTCACGCAGACGACCGTGACCCAGTAGACCCAGTAGAAATCAGACAGTTTGGCAATGCCGGACATGGTCCGCCCGCCTCCTGTGATCTTGAAATTCGTGAAACAGACGCGGATGATCTCGGCAAATGCTACCGTGACGATACACAGGTAATCGCCCCTCAGTTTCAAAGCCGGGACGCCTACCAGAAAACCGGTCAGTGCGGCGACGAGGCCGCCAACCAGAAGCGCGAGCAGGAACATCGGGAAATCCGGGATCCCGCTTTTCGCGATTGCATTCGTAAATACAGCAGAAGCATAAGCTCCCACGGACATGAATCCGGCATGGCCGAGTGAAAACTCACCCATGATACCGACAAGCAGGTTCAGCGACGTGACCATGATGATGGTATAGCAGGCGGTCGTTGCGATTCCCTTGAAGTAGTCGGTCTTGGCCCCGAATATTCCGGATTCAAAGATGGCAAGGAACAGGAAATACAGAGCGAACACTCCGATCAGATTGATCAGTGAACTGACTTTTGCACTCTTCGGCATTCTGGATTCCCCCTTCCTTTATACTTTGACGCCGGTATTCTTGCCGAGAATGCCGGACGGCTTGATCAGAAGGACGACAATCAGGATCCCGTATGTGATCGCTTCATACCAGCCCGGGGCCAGATAGATCTTGACGAAGATCTCGATCAGGCCGACGATGATGCCTCCCAGCATGGCTCCCGGGATGATCCCGATCCCGCCAAGAACGGCTGCTATGAAAGCCTTGATTCCCATCATGGATCCCATATCGGTCGTGCATCTGGGGTAGGTGGAAACGTACATGAGAGCCGCCACCGCAGCCAGCGCACATCCTATGGCAAATGTAAGTGTGATGATCCTGTCCACGTCGATTCCGACAATAGTTGCTGCTTCTTTGTCCTGGGGGACCGCTCTCATCGCTTTGCCGATCCTGGTCGTATGGACGTATACGTTCATCAGGACCATGATGGCGATCCCGATTCCCAGGGTAAGAAGGTATTTCACCTGGATCTTCGCTCCCAGAATCGTGATCATGGGCAGTTTGAAGATCTTCAGGACTGTCTTCGGGTTCGGCCCGAACAGGACCATGGCCAGATTCTCAAGGAAAAGGCTCATGGCCAGGGCCGTGATCAGCGCGGATATTGACCCGCTGTTCCGGACCGGCTTGTAAGCGATTCTCTCAACAAGGACGCCGACAACCGCACAGACCAAGACCGCAATCAGCACCGCCATCCAGGCGGGCATTCCGTAACTCACCATGATGGGCGCTGTATAGAAGATCGTGTAGGCACCGACCATGATGAAATCGCCATGTGCGAAGTTGATCATGCGCAGGATGCCATAGACCATCGTGTAGCCCAGGGCGATCAAGGCGTAGATCGCGCCCTGGTTCAGCCCGTTTATCAATGCCTGCAGGAAGATTGACATATACAGCCTCCCATCTTCAGGTTCTTATCGTTTCCAGTTTCAAAAGCTGCGCCGGACCCGGTCAGTCTCCGGGCCGGCGCAGCCCTGTATCCTTAGCCTTCCGTCTCAGCTTCCGTGGAAGCCTCGCCGCCCTCCGGCTGAATGGTCTCCAGCCACTTGATCTTGCCGTCTTCATAGGTATTGACAACGACCGGCTTGATTGCATCGCCGTTCTCATCCAGATAGATGTTTCCGCCGACGCCTGAGAAGTGCATTCCGGTCATGCCCTTGACAAGGGAAGCGGTGTCGGATCCGCCGCCGTCTTCCGCAGCCTGGACCAGCATGTACATCGCATCATAATAAAGAGCCGCGCAGGCATTCAGAGTATCGTCGCCATAGGTATCCGTGTACTTCTTGACGAAGTCCTGAACAGCAGGAGCGGTATCCTCTGATGAGTAGTGGTTCGTGAAGTAGCAATTGGTGAAGTAGTCCTCAAGACCCGATGTATCGGCGCCGTCCCAGCCGTCGCCTCCCATGATCGCACCCTCGAAGCCTGCATCACGGACCTGCTGTACCAGCAGCGGAACGGTATCAAGGAAGCAAGGATAGAATACGAAGTCAGGCTCTGCCGCGACGACTTCTGTTGCCTGGGCGGTAAAGTCGGTATCGGTCGTCGTACACTCACCGGTATAGACAACGTCGATTCCGGCATCCGCGGCGCTCTCGATGAAGGCATCTTTCAGTCCATTGGAATAGTCATCGTCCTTTGCGTAGATGACTGCGGCTGTCTTGTAACCCTGCTCCTGGGCGAACTGGGCAGCCATCTTGCCCTGGAACGGATCGATGAAGCAGTTACGGAAGATGGTCGGACCGTACTGTGTGACTGCGACGTTCGTGGCACCGGTCGCGAGAAGGAGCATGTCGTCCTTGGCTGCCAGCTGGGCCATCGGGATGGTGACTGCGGAGAAGAAGGATCCTACGACCGCCTCCGGGTCTTCTGATTTCAGAAGGTTGTAGGCGTTGACTGCCTGTTTTGCATCCTTGGCATCATCAGCTACCTTGCCGCCGTTCACGATCTCGATCTTGTATTCAGAATCGGAATTGTTGATCTCATCGACTGCCATGTCGATCGCGTTCTGGGCGCCGGTGCCGTAGACAGCAGAGCCGCCGGTCATGGCACAGACAGCGCCGACCTTGATCACATGGTCCTCTTCGCCTGCTGCTTCCGCCTCATCTGCGAAAGCCGCCGGAGCAAAGCATCCTGTCAGGACCATGGCGGCACTGCAGGCATAAGCTGCCGCTTTCATCATTTTCTTCTTCATAAGAAACCCTCCTCTCCCTTCAGAAAGCCCCTGCCGGAATAAGATCTCCGGCGGGAAACAGAACGTGCAAGGGCGCCGGTGAAATGCACCGACGCCCTTGTCTGTTGATGTCGCAAGTATATCCTTAATATTTTGGGGTGTCAAGCAGAAACTCGATAATAATTTTAAGATTCATTGTTTTTACAAAAAATAGTTCTTTTCCAAAATTTTTATCAAAATAATCTTTCATCCGTCTCCGGAGGGTTCCCCGGAATTGACAAGGTCCTGATCTGTTTCTATAATCTTGCTAAGCATACGGCAGAGAGGACGTGGATCGGTGACCACGCCTCCCTGCCGTTTCTTTTTCCTGCGCAGGCCCAGAAGCATCACATATTTGCCCTGGATGAGCACCTTGACCGGCCCGTATCCGGGATATGCCCGGAGAATGGGCGGCAGGATGATCGGAAGGGAATGCATATGAAGAAGAATCATTTCACCCTGGCACTGGCGCTTGGAGTTCTTTCCTCGTTTTTCTTTGCCTTCAATTTCATACTGATCCGCAGCATGAATCTGGGCGGAGGCTACTATCTGTGGACGGCCTCCCTGCGGTATCTGTTCACCCTGCCCCTCATGGCTCTTGTGGTCACCAGGTCAGGCGGCTTTCGACCCGTCTTTGCCAGCATCCGCAGGCATCCGGCCGGATGGCTGATCTTCAGCACGATAGGCTTCGGTCTCTTCTATGCACCCCTGTCAGCAGCCTCCGTCTACGGGGAAAGCTGGTTCACGGCATCCATCTGGCAGTTTACCATCGTCGCGGGTGTCCTTCTGACTCCCCTGTTCGGCCGCAGGATCCCGGTTCGGAATCTGCTGTTTTCCCTCCTGATCGTAGCCGGCATCCTGATCATGCAGTATTCCAGGTTCCGCCTTGGCGTAAAAGCTGACTGGCCCATGCTGATCCTGACCATGGGCATTGCCACATTTTCCTATCCGCTGGGGAACCGCATGACCATGCAGATGACGGAAGGGGACGGTCTGTCTACAGCCCAGCGGATCTTCGGCATGACGCTCATGAGTATGCCCTTCTGGCTTGTCTGTACTGCCGTTTCCTATGCCAAGGCGGGACTACCCTCCCCTTCCCAGTGTCTTCAGGCTTTTCTGGTCGCCCTGCTTGCCGGAGTCATCGCCACCATCCTCTTCTTCCACGCGACCGATCTGGTGAAGGAGAACCCGAGGCAGCTTGCCGTCGTTGAGGCGACCCAGTCCGGCGAGGTGATCTTCACGGTCCTGCTCGGCATCCTCATCCTTCATGACAGCATTCCGGACACATATGCCTTTGCAGGCATCCTCATCATCCTCGCCGGGATGATCGGAAGCAGCCTTCTCGCCTGAGCAGGCTACGTTATCTTCCGCTCCAGTTCCGTCACGATTTCGTCGTATCCGTCCGCATCTTCGGGTTCATAGAAAAAGGAGAATGGTCCGATGCCATTCTCCTTTTTGCTGATATAGACCTTTTTCTGCCAGCTCAGTAGTCAGCAGAAGCTTGTGGTTTTCCATAATACGTACAAGAAATCTCACCTCATTAGCCACAACCCTTCGTACATTTGGGTTTTTCTATAATCATCACGCGAAGAAGATCTCAAGCGACATCATCCCAATGTTGACATTCAATCCGTTCTCCACAGAGGCATGGACATGCAGCGCGGGCCCCCGCGCCCCCTTGACAGCTCGGCGCTCGGCATCTCGATGACCTCGAGACCATTCTCCCGAAGCACCCTGTTTGTGATCGCGTTGCGGGAATAGGTGACGATCCTGCCCGGCGCGATGCAGAGGGTATTGGACCCGTCACTCCACTGTTCCCGGGCGGCAGCGATCAGGTCGCCTCCTCCGCAGGGAATCAGCTCCACCCGGTCCATTCCGGTATAGGTCTCAAGGATCTCCTTCAGCGTCCCATCCACCCTTCTGATACGAAGTTCATCCGGATCATCATCCTGCGTGATCTCATAGATCTCAAGAGGTCCCAGAATCTGCGGATGGACGGTGTATTTATTCACATCCACGGCGGTAAAGACCGTGTCCAGGTGCATGAACGCACGCTTTTCCGGAATCCGGAAAGCAAGGATCGTGCGGATCTTCGAATCCGGGTCCTGAAATATATTCCTGGACACCGTCTCTATAGCATCCGGCGAAGTGCGCTCCGATATGCCGATTGCAAGCACGGACTCCGTCAGGTTCAGGATATCGCCTCCCTCGATGCTGGCATGCATGGTCCGGTCATAGTAGTGCTTCACATCCTGAAAATCCGGATGGTAGCGGAAGATATACTCCGCATAGATTGTCTCACGTCTTCTGGTCGGGAAATGCATCTTGTTGAGAGCTACCCCGGTCCCTATCGCAGCAAAGGGGTCTCTTGTAAAGTAAAGGTTCGGCATAGGCGGAACGATCATGTCGTCCGGCATGGTGATCCTATCCTCCAGAGAATAAGCGTGGACGTCACCCATTTCCGCCAGGGTAATCCCTTCCATCGTCTTGAGGACAAGCTCCTTACCCTGGTAGTTTCCCCAGAGATACTCATGAAGCCGGTCTCTCCACTTGCTTGTCCGGATATTTCCCTCCTTCAGCCACTGGTCGATGAACTCATCCACAGCCTCCGGATGAAGATTGAGAGCTTCCGTCACCAGGTCCTCCAGATAGACGACCTCGCAGCCGTTGTCTCTCAGGATCTGGGCAAATGTATCATGCTCCACCTGTGCTGCTTTCAGATAAGGAATATCATCGAACAAAAGCTCTTTCAGCCTGTCAGGTGTAAGGCTTAACAGTTCCTTACCCGGCCGGTGGAGCATCACTTTTTTCAGAGGTTTGATCTCGCTTCGGACATTAATTCCCTTCATGCCATGCCTCCTTACCTGCTGCCGGCAGCGAATGCCGCCTTTTCTGTAAATTATAAGCCCGCAGACATAACAGGTACAAGCAGGCAGGCAGTTTGAGGGATGATGTACTTTGCCTGCAGATGCCCCTGGCTGGCCCTATGGCTGGCTCCCCCGCTGCGTGCCGGCGCCGTTTCTCTTTCTCAGGCTCACCGGCGCCATTCCGCGGATCTCCTCCCTGTAGCAGCGTATGAAGGCGTCAAGCACAGCCCGGTTCTCGTCCGCGTCCGGCCCGAGTATGCGGAGGGCAGCCCCGTCCTCCTCCAGAAGCGACACGCCGTAGTGGGCATGTGTCTCTACTTTTGACAGGTACTGCCGCATGAGATCCACGGCCGCCGCATCTATCTCCGGGTCAATTACCACGGCCGAATGAAAGCAGCCGGCCCCTTCAAAAAGTCCCAGCTCCTGCACTCTTTCCCTGCGGGGATCCATGCGAAGATAGTCGTTATACAGAAGCTTCCCCTCCCGGCGGATCTTAAGGTGCTGCCCGATCCTGCCGTACGTGTAGAGGCTTCCGTCGGGAGACCATCCACCCGTAAGACCGCCCGTAAACAGAAGACGGCAGCCCGTCTCCATATCCACTTCGGTCTTCTGCTCATATATGGCATCCTTGTAGGGAATCGTCTCATCCATATAGAATTCCAGGCAGGATCCCTCCTCCAGGCAGACCCTGCAGGACTGAGATGTTGTCAGGCCATGCTCGCACTTATAGATATAGCTGGGCGTCTGAGTCGCGACGATCGCATGCGCGTCCCGCCCCAGATGAATGCTCTGCCTGTACCGCTCTCCCTCGACGAATCCGCCTCCTGTGGAGATCAGAAAATAGCAGGGGATATCCCCGGCGACCGGAATATTGGCGGAGATCCGGGAATTGCCGCTGCGGTATGTTTTATCTGAGAGCGTCCGGTCTCCCTTCTTTGCGAAAGACAAGTCGATCTCGCCGCTGTATTCCCGTCTCACTCTTCAAGGTCCTCCAGCAGGCAGTCTTTCCTGATCCAGTCGATCACCTTGTCCAGGCCTTCGTCCGTCTTCAGGTTCGTGAAGCAGAAAGCACCGCTGCCCCGGAACTTTTCCGAGTCGATCTTCATCTGCTCGAGACTGGCGCCGACGTAGGGAGCCAGATCGATCTTGTTGATGATGAAAAGGTCCGACTTTATCATTCCCTGGCCAGCCTTCTTCGGGATCTTCTCGCCCTCCGCCACATCGATGATGTATATGGAAAAATCCACCAGTTCCGGGCTGAAAGTGGCAGCCAGATTGTCCCCGCCGCTCTCTATGAAGATCAGGTCCAGATCGTTGTGGAACCGCTCCTCCAGTTCATCCACGGCAGCCATATTCATGGAAGCATCCTCCCGGATTGCCGTGTGCGGACAGCCGCCCGTCTCCACGCCGATGATCCGGTCGGCATCCAGGACCGAATTTTTCACCATGTATTCGGCGTCCCATTTGGTGTAGATATCATTCGTGATGACCCCGATCTCGTAATCTTTGTACATCCGGCGGGTCAGCCGCTCGATCAGCTGTGTCTTTCCGGATCCTACCGGTCCGCCGACGCCGATTCGCACCGCGCGCTTCATATACATTCTTCCTTTCTATCCAAACTTTGCTTAGCAGGTTTCGTCCCCTGAGCCATGGAAGGACCAGGCATTACGAGTTCATGGACGCCTCAGTCCTCACGCATAAGTCTGAGCGATCCACCCGGCATCATGACATGAACAGTCTCGCTTCCTGCGTCTCGTGGAGGATCTGCGCCAGCTCCAGCCCCGGTGCATTGGCGCCGAGGTCTTCTTCGTCCATCTCCTCCGCTTCCGGATACAGCTCTCCAAGCAGAGCTATGATACCGCTCAGGATTGCCTGTCCCTCTCTCTGTCCAAGCGGCACCGAGCGGACCGCATTCTGCACCAGCGTGGACGCGACACTGTACCCATACATGAGAAATGTTTCTTCGGCGCTTATGTCCTCCGCATGGGCGAACAGGGCGAATACAACAGCCGGATTCCCGAATGCCCGCCCGCTTTCGATGGCAGATTCATACAGGTCCAGGTATGGAATATCGCTGTGCAGCCGGCGGACCAGGATCAGCATCTGCTTCGCGATTCTCTTCGTGCCCTGTCTTGTCTCAAGGGCCGGTGTGGACCGGGTCAGCAGATCGTCCAGCTCCGGTATCCTGTCCGGCTGCCCGTTCTCCAGCGCACGGTATGTAAGCAGGGTCAGAAGCCCCTCTCCGCAGAGAAACTGGCTTCTGTAATAGTTCCCGATCCATGTCCGGAAATCCGGTGCCTTGCGGATCCTGCCGTCCCGGAGATAATTCTCCATGCCGAACGAGTGATTGAAGGTCCCGATCGGGAATGTGGAATCGCATATCTGAAACGCGTACAGGCGTCTCAGCAAGTCTTGCGTCCGGCTCTGCGCGGCGCTCTCCTGCCTGCTTTCGTCTCCCATGACTGCTCCGGGAATGCCTCCCCTGAAGCGGTCCGGCGCGCTCTGAACGCCCATATTTTCTGCCCCGCTCAGTTTCTTCTCACTCTGTTTCATAGCCGTCTTCCGCCCCGCGCTCCCGGGGACCTGGGCTGTACTCCTCATGCTCCTTATGGCCGCCTGCTCCATGGCTGTGGTGCCCGCGGCTGTGTATCTCCTGGTCATACTCCTCGCGCGTCTGCTCCATGGCTGTGGTGCCCGCGGCTGTGTATCTCCTGGTCATACTCCTCGCGCGCCTGCTCCTTATGGCTGTGCCCGCCATGGCTGTGGGCATGTGACAGGTCTGCGTACATAAGCGGGGTGTCCAGCTGCTTTTTCTCGATCCGGTAGGGAATATGCTTCTGGTCAAGAGTCATGACCACGACCTTATCGAAGAGGAGGGTGATCGTCCCATGCTCTATCTGGACCGGCTTGTGCAGATTGCCCAGCAGATGGGCCGTCTTACCCATCTCGTCAATATCCCCGGGAGTGATGACGATCACTTCATCGGCGATGACCGTGAGGACCAGGAGCCTCTTCTCGCCCACCAGGAACGCCGAACCGTTCTCCAGTACCTGCGACTCATCCTCCAGCCTGATGCCATAGTCGCGGCCGTGGTCCGATGTGACCCTCAGGATCGACTTCATCAGATCATCGCTTCTGACGGACGCTGTTTCGATGTGGTAGCTTTCCAGGTCCGGGATGTCCTCGACCTTCCGGTAAACTTCTGTGAGAATCAAGGTAGTCCCTCCTCAGTTAAAACATATAGTATCTCTGGGCCAGCGGAACGCTCTCGACCGGCTCGCAGGTGATCTCTTCTCCGTCGATCGTGACGACGAAGGACTGGGGATCGATCCGGATCGTGGACGGGCAGCAATCGTTCAGCTTCATGTCCCGCTTCGTAAGGTTCCGGGTATTGTGGACCGGAAGTACGATCTTGTCCAGGCCCAGTTCCTCCTTGATTCCATGTTCGTAGGCATACGTGGAAACAAAGGTCAT
>Ga0326514_10000325_pt1 | contig 32743 bp, 29 predicted proteins | sample 3_2548_0518_D_FD_203653 | JGI IMG/M metagenome (GOLD analysis project Ga0326514, IMG submission 203653) | Bovine rumen microbial communities from UC Davis, California, United States - 3_2548_0518 | ecosystem: Host-associated > Mammals > Digestive system > Stomach > Rumen | place: USA... | reverse complement strand
CATTAAGCCATTGATAGTAATTTATTTTTCCCATGATATATTATTTCAATTTATATAAACATATTAAATAGATAAGCACGCTCTTGAGAGCGTGCAAGATATTAAAAGAAAAAAGGATAGAAATTAATCTATCCCTTTTAAATGAATTATTATCTATTGCTGATTGGTTGTATAATATTTGTTGACCAAGATTGGTTTGTCCAAACTGAACCATCTATTGCTCTATATGCAGAAACTGCTGAATCAGGTACATATATTACAGGAGGACAATAATCATGGAATACTCCACTATTTTGATTTGTAAATGTTGGAGGTGTTGTTCCTTCGAATATCACCTCTGTTAAGCCATTACAACGAGTAAAGGCCCAGAAACCTATCTCTGTTACACTTGATGGAATTGTAAGAGTTGTCAACTTGGCTGTTTCCATAAACGCCTCATGCTCTATTGTTGTAACTGTATTACCAATTGTAAGTGCTGTTAATGTTGTTTTAACATTTGTGAAACAATACATTCCAATAGTAGTGGTCGCATCTCCAACCATTCCTTCAACTGGATATGGACTTGTCCAATTGGATTGGGTTAATGTGGTAGTGCCGTTGTTTATTATTACATCATTACCATTTGCATCAACACCACAGAAGTTGTATGAACAAGCACAGTCTGGTGAGCCACTTTCAATCAAGTCACCCTTCGCATACTTTGATGATGGCGAGAAAGTTCCGTCAGCTTGTCTGTCATACTCTTGCATTTTCTTGTATTTATCTCCGTTATCACATATGTATTCACCACTTACTTCAACATATGAGTACTTTGTTAGCCATTCATTTCCATCACAGAACATATAGTCTTCAGCTCCTATTGTAGCAGACATTCCATACCAAGGGCATTCATAAGCCTCTGCTTCTGTCATTGTATTGAAAGTAAGATTGTCTGGCGGGTCTTCTCTTACAACATATTCCAATGGGTAGTCATAACCACCTCCAACTTCTACATCTGTTACATTTGAAGAACCAGTTAGAGTGCCACTAGCCACATTATAAACAGATAAAGAAACCTTATCGAATAGACCATAATGACCATTCATGTCAGTCCAAGGTATGAAGTCCTTAACAAGTGTGTCACCATCATAAAACTTGAGGTAATATGTTCTGAACCTATCAGAACCACTTACACCAAGATACAATGGGTTTGTTCTGCTAGCTGATATTGTTGAGCCAGTCTTAGATGCACTTGTTACCATATTCTTGATATAGTAGTTGCCATACTCATATTCATAGAGTGTGTTTTTCCTACCATTTGAAGACCAAGATATTCTACTGCTACCCCAATCAAAATACGCTGTTGTACTTGCAAAGAACATTCTACAGTCATTATTGTCTGGCGTTGTTCCATCTTCACCAATCATACTTCCGCCACCGTTATTGGTTGAATAGAACTTAAACTGCATCTTTGAATTAGTTTTCCATACATAGTCAAGATTAATCTTACCACTATGTGATGAATCCTTTTCAATATATTCTGGAGACTTAATTGTTATTGAACTTCCACTTACCTCGCCAACATTAACCCAACTGTTACCGCTGTATTGATATTCATAGCCGTTGTCAATGGTAAGTTTTCCCTCATAGTAGGTAATGGTTCTACCACTGCCATAGACACCATATTCCTCATACTGATTGAGGTTGTTAAGTTTATACCATTTCTCATCAGCCTTATTGAATACATCAACAAATTCTGTATCTGAATATTGTGATATATCATCAACAACAGCATAACATGGTGTCTGTGATGGCGTTCCACCTGATGTTGTAATCTTATAATAACAAACTGCGTTATTTCTATACACCTTAATTATATCAGATGTATCGAAATACCAGTCATTTATTGTATTTGAATTATATTTTATCATATCTATTAACTATTTGGTATTGCCTGGATTCTTGAAGCATATGTTTTCCAATTATTAGCTGATTTATAATTATTTACCAAATTTGCTGGAACATATATTGGACAATTGTTGGTATTTGCCAAAGCATTTGTGTTCCACAAAGAAACTATTCCATTTTCTCTTAATATCTTAATGTATTGAAGAGAAGTACATCCACTGAATGCACCAGCATCTATTGCTCCAGCTCCAGATGGAAGGGTGATATTTTTAAGTTTGTTACACCCTTGGAAAGCATTACTACTAATATAACCACTATAATATTCTGGAAGTGTAACAGCCGTTAAACTTGTACACCCTCTAAAAGATTCACTAGAACAATAAAAGACATTGTTTGGTATAATAACTTCTTGTATATGTGTGAAGTTTTTAAAAGCACCATTATATATTCTGCCAAAACAATCCCCTAATTCTAATCTATATGTTGTCGAAGCATATGATTGGGTTTCAGCACTTGTTAGATTAAGCCCACTACTAGCTGAACTTCTTGGTATTTCAGTTAATAAAGTTCCATTGGAACTATACAATCTTGCTTTATAATTAATTGTTTCTTGACAATTTGGTTCATATGTTGTAATTATATTGCTTAAACCATTCCAGCCTTTTGAAATTCTATATGAATGAACACTATTACAAGGAACTTTAATTTCAGTTAAATGTTGTGGTGCTGTATATCCATCAACATACAAAGGTGGAACTATAGTTGTTATTGTTAATGCTGATAAATTATCATCCAAACCATATGTACCAAATATGATAGTATTAAAACTTGTAATACAATTTCCAAGCCATATATCAGTTGCTCCACTTACAACATTGTTTTTTTTAACTTCGCCATTATTATATCCACATCCCATTATAGTAACTTCTCCATTGGAATTGAATGACTTAATCATAAGTTCTGAATCTTGTGTTGTATTCCATTCCTCATTGCTAGTGTACTTATATACTTGACCATTTGTATAACAATACTGTCCAACACCAACTGTAGGACAAGAAACAGCCTCCATATCAGCAACACTTGAATATGTCAAAGCTGAAGAAGGTGTTGTCTTTGCAGAATATTCTACACTTGCTTGCTTTGAACCTACAATAAGATGCATTGGTGTTGAATTCCAATAATTAATACTGTTAATGACAATGCTTTGTGGTGCTTCAGAAGGTAAAGATAGATAGAAAAACTCACCATCATTTGTTACAGTACCTTCATAATAACTGCTACCTTCATATATATAATCTGCCATTCCACCAGTATCAAGCATTATAGATAAGCGTCCACCATCGTTGTCTCTAATTCTCAAATCAACCCATCCAATTGATTCAACATCAGCATATGGTATCTTGAAAGTGGTTGATAGTTCTTGACCAACATAAGGTGATGGGTTTGTATCATCAATGGTATAAGTCACTGATGAGTCAACATAAGAGCCAACAATGCTCCAAGAGCCACCACTGTATTGATATTCAGTTGTTCCAACTACACCTAATTTTCCTTCATATGTGGTTGCTGATGCAATGTCACTTACAACATCATATATGCCATATTCCTCATATTGGCTAATGTTATTCTTCATATACCATTTTGCATCACTCCAGCTATAGACTGAATCATATGTGGTTGAAGCATATTGAGAAATTGGTTGTGGAATGATTTCATAACAAGAACTTACTGGTGTTGGTGGTGTACTTTGTGGATACAACTTAACGTTACCTAAATAAATCTGAACTGAATCAGAATTACCTAGGTAAAATTTATCAATTGTCAAACCTCCTATATTTATTTGGCTCATATTTTATCCATTTATTACATACAAAGTGTTTGCATCATAGTTAGGACTAAGAGCATCATAAGCACTTTGTGTTATTTTTTTAAGTTTCAATCCATCCAACTGTGTATAAACTGCACCACCAGCCACAGCATTTGTACTTCCACTGATAATAGTCTGGTCTACACTTCCACCACCTTGAATATCGATATTTCCACTACCAAGAATGCTCTCATTGTTAATGGTTTTGATATTTGTTCCACTAACAAGGGTATCTTGCTTTGTAGATGTTGCAGCAGTTATTGCATTGTCAGTCTCAGTCTTGGTATAGGTTGTTGCAGTATCTGCTTTGCTTGCTAATGCTGTTGTATTTGCTACAACTTGGTCTATTAAAGGTGTTGCTGATGGAACAACTGCTTTATATACATAATTGTCATCACCCGTTGACCCTACCATAATTTTTGTAACATTTGTAACGGTTGGATAGGTGATTATAACAGTTGTACCACTTATTTCATAGCTTGCACCATCGAATGAATTATCAACATCTATATTACTATCCCAGATATGAATCTCTATACTACCCAATTTTTGGTTATCACTATTATAGAAGAATATAAATGTACCACTACTTTCATCAACTTCAACGTTTAATTTTGTGCATCCATTCGGATAATTGGTTGAATACCCATTTTCAAATGTCAAAGTTGTTTCACTCTCACCATTAACAAATCTTAATTCAGAATATAATGCTTTACTTTCAACAGCATTTGTTGAGCCGCTTGTGATTGCACTTTCAACAGTGCCACCACCACCTGTTGCAGAGATAACATTATCAACGATGGTTATGTTTGTACCAGCTGATAAAGTGTCTTGTTTTCCTGATAATGCTGTTTCAACATTGCCTGAATAAGTATCGAATGTTGATGTATCAACCTTTCCTGAAACAGCTGCATTGATTGCAGATTGGGTCTGTGCTGATGTCCAATATAATGATATATCAGGTGATTGAGCATCAGTTATAATATAGTAGGTATTGGCACTTACAGTTCCAGCTGAAACCAATGCATCATATTCTGCTTGGGTTAGTTCAACTGTTGGGCTTCCACCTCCACCAGTTCCTTGTATGGTATATACTGTACCACTTAATTGTATTGAATCAATTATATTATTTGACATATTAAAAAAACGTTTTAATAAACATATGAAAAAATAATACTATTATAGTAACAAAAAATGATTCACGCTTCTAAAAGCGTGAATCATTAACATTATATTATATTCGCAAATAATTAACTAAATATTAATGTCGTACCTGATACTGTTGGTAACGTCTGAACATCAATATTTCCACTGCCTAACAATGAATTGCCATTTATGGTTTTAATGTTTGTGCCTGATACCAACGCATCTTGCTTTCCACTCCAAGTTGATTTCTCTGATGTTGTTACATGCACATTAGTGTTTGAAGTGTGTAAATCCAATGCATTCTTTATACCTGCAACAGTTGAACTATCTGCTTTGCCTGATACTGCTGCGTTAATTGACTCTGTAACAGCTGTTGTGTCAGCCTTTCCACTTGTTGCCTCTGCTATTTTATTGTCAGTCTGTGCAGTTGTGTAATAATTTGATGCATCAAAGATGTCAGTCAATGGAACGTTGATGTCTTGTTTTCCAGCATCAGTATTGAAACTAATAACAAGACAAGTAACTGATTCTCCACTGATTGTTACATCCTTAATCTCAACGTTCTGAACCATTCCATCGATAAGGAAAGGAGAAGCGTCATATTCGAATACCTTTGTTCCACCAGTTCCACCATGATAGAATTCAACATATTTTGATGTTGAGTTATACTTAACACTGTCAGCATAACCACTAACTGCAGGAATGTCAGTCTTTTGGGCAATTACAGTTGTGTCAATACTAACTGTTTTATTATACATTGTAAAACCACTGTTAAATGAGGCTAATACTGCATCAGTTCCAAAAGTACCATTCCTAGCAATTCCATATCTTAATTGTTTCTTACCATTATCAGATGTTACCCTAACATCTGTGACAGCACTTGCTGCATCTGCTTTTCCTGATATTGCATTTTGAACATCACCTGATGTTTGATAACCTTGTTCTGCAATTGTTTCAGCCAAAGCACCTGTTGCTGCTGTTATTGCGTTATAAATACCTGAACCTTTAACAGCGTTAGTACCACCTGATGTTACACTATCATCAAGACTATGCAATGCTGTTGAATCAACTATATCATAGGTAGTTCCACTAAGTTTAATTTTATCTAATTGTGCCATATTAATTAATATTTTCTGAATTTAGTATTAGAGTTGTATCTTCAACTTTTGTATAATTTGCAAACATTGCATTTGCCTCTAGTTTTGTAAGATAGGCTTCAAGCAATGAATTTGTCTCTTGCTTTGTATATGTATTGAGCAATTTTTCTGTATTTGTTGCAACTTGGGCTGAAAGTGCTTCAACATCAGATTGATTTGCTTTATCTGCTATTGCAGCAGCAATCATTTGTTCAACCTGTTCCCTGGTTACACCACTTGCAGTTACTTGACCCAATAAATAATCAATCTCATCCCTTGTATAATAATAATCAGAATTTGCAAGTTCCATTACTGTCTTTTGAACAGCCCATTGAGACATTGAACAATCAGGTGAAATAACATCCACCATTTCTGTGCAACATCCAACACTAGGAGCAGACCAACTATTAATTATATCATCATAATTATCTATCATACATTAATATTTTTTTATAAACATATGATGGAGAAATTAATCTCCATCATATATTAGGTTGGTATTGCTTGAATTCTATCAGCAAATTCTGACCATCCACTAGCTGATTTGTATGCTGATACACTGTTTGCTGGAACAAAAATATCAATTGTACTCATTTTATTTGGATACATTGCGTATTGGCCAAGTGTTGGAGGTGTTGTAGCTGTAATTGTTAATTTGGTAGACCCAGCTTCATCCCATCCTGGATGATTTTGTAAAAAATGTGTACCTATTGAGGTAACTCCACTTCCAATATACACTTCAATATCTGTACCCCTCTCTATGCCTTTTTGGCCAGAACAGAACACACCATTTCCTATTGTTGTTACACTATCAGGAACGGTTATTATAATAGATGAAAAAGAATCAGAGAAATTTGACAAAACATAATTACCAATACTAGTTACACAATCGCCAATAACAGCACTAGCCATTGCTGAATATTCATATCCAACAGGCTTTGTTTCACCTGATGTTAATTCTGTTGATGAATCACAAGCTGCTGAATATGTCTTTCCACCTGAATATGTTGCTCTAAACTTTTGGGCTATTACAGGAGGGACATAACCGCAAAACTCTGAATCGGTTTCAATTAAACTACCTGTTGAAGATGATAACGTTGTCCAAGTTACTCCTGAATCATATGATACTTGGTATTCATCCAAATAGTGTTTATCGTAGCCAACACATGTATAAGCAGTTGATATTGTTCTATACTGTGGAGCAATTGGGCATTCATCACAAACATAATCTTTGGTAATATCAATGTTAACCCATCTGTATATTGCAGTTACAGGAGGAACATAACCACAAGAAGGGTCATTATCCATTTTCTTCACCCTCGGCATTGTTCCTTCTCCATCAATCGAATAAACATTGGGGTAAACAGGAATTGGGGCTTGGCCGCCCCTTTGCTCGTATTTCTGATATAAATAATAACTTGTATTTGCCATATTAATTTATTATTAGTGTATATTACACTAAATTTATCACGAACAATGTTCGTGATAAATTGTTAGCATATTATTTATTAAGGTATTGCTGTTATTCTTGAAGCATATGTTGACCATCCACTTGCTGTTTTATAAGCATCTACAGACTGTGCTGGAACATAAATTGGGCAATCATTAGTTTTACTAAATGCATTAACATTAGACAATGTTGGCGGTGTTGTTGCATTAATTGTTATGCTTGAAAGGCTTATACATTTATAGAAAGCATACTCACCAATACTTGTAACACTATTACCTATTGTACAACTTGTTAAAGAAGTACAATATCCAAATGCGCCATAACCTATGTTTGCAACACTATCAGGGATTGTAATACTTGTTAAACTGCTACAATGTTCGAAAGCGCCAATTCCAATACTTGTAACACTTGAAGGGATTGTAACGCTTGTTAAGCCACTACAACCATAGAAAGCATTTTGTCCAATTGATGTTACATTGCCCAAATTACAACTTGTTAATGCGGTACAGCCATAAAAGGCTTCATATTCAATTGTTCCTCCTTCTAAGTTAATAGTTTGTAAGTCTGTCTGCATGAATGCCTCCTTACCAATGTTTATTGTTCCGCCTGATAATGATTTAACTATTGTTCCTTGAAATGCCCTTTCTCCAATTGATGTGCAAGTTGATGGCAGCACAACATCAACATTTAAACTAGCACATTCCCAAAAAGCATAATCCCCAATACTTGTAATTCCTGATGGGAAATTAATGGAAGTCAGTTCGCTACAATCATAGAAAACGGCACCCTCAATTGAATCCAAATTTGGAGGCAATGTGATACTTTTTAATTTTGCGCATGCAGCAAAAGCGCCATAAATTGTTCTACTGTTGCTACGTTTTACAACACCGCCTACAATTCTTGTTACAGTGTTTGGTATGGTTACTGATGTCAAATGACTTCCAAGATAGCTAACTGCAAAGCACAATTCATCAATGGTTTCAACACAATCTCCAATGAATGCTGATGTCATTGCTGAAACATTATATCCATCAGGTCTTGTTTCTCCTGATGTTAACATTACTGACGAATTACAAGGTAACGTATATGTCATTCCATCAGAATATAGTGCCATTAGTTTTGTGTTTGCAGGTATAATAGGAGTATAGCCACAATCTGTTGAATTTGCCTCAATTAAACTTCCCAATCTGCTATCAGATGTTGTTGTCCATGTTGAACCCCCATCATTTGATGTTTGCTTTATCTGAAGGACATATTTATCATATCCACTCGCTCCAGAACATGTCGTACCTGAGTCAACCCAACGCTCAATATATTGAACACCACAATCAGAACTTTGAGATTCATATAAACTTCCCTTCTGATATTCCAATGGAACAACATCTTGCCATGTTACACCATTATCATAAGATACTTGCTTCTTCTGTTTATAATATTTACAAGTATTTGCCATTTTTATTATATTTTTTTGTTATATTATGAATTATTATCGTGAACAAAATTGTTCACGATAATAATGCTTAATTTATTACGATATTGCTTGAATTCTATCAGCATATCCAGACCATACTTCTGCTGATTTATAAGCGTTTACAGAGCCACTAGGTACATAAATTGGACAGGTTGAGCCATCGAATGTATAAGCAACACTACCACCTATAAGTGTTGGAGGCGTTGTTGCAAGACAAGTTATTGATGTTAATCCACTACAGTTATAGAATGCTTGCCCATCTATACTTGTAACACCTGATGGGATTGTAACGCTTGTTAAACTAAAGCAGTCAAAGAAAGCACTACCACCAATGCTTGTAACACCACTTGGAATATTAATACTTGTTAAGCCACTACAATTAGAGAAAACACCATTACTAATGCTTGTAACACCACTTGGAATATTAATACTTGTTAAGCCACTACAATTAGCGAAAGCATAATTACCAATACTTGTAACGCCACTTGGAATGGACAAACTAGATAAACTACTACAATTATAGAATGTTGCATCCCTAATTTCTGTAATGCCACTTGGAATATTGATGCTTGCAAGGCTTGTACAATCTTGGAAAGCATATCCTAAAAGACTTGTAAGATTATTAGGTAATGTTACACTTGTTAAACTGCTGCAACCATCGAAAGCAAAACCTAAAATCTTTGTTACGCAATCACCAATAACTGCTGATGTCATTGCAGACGCTTCATAGCCAACAGGCTTTGTTTCAGACCGTCCTAGCGTTGTTGAATCATTACAAGGAAGTGAATATGTCTTATCATCTGAATATGTTGCATATATTTTTGTTCCACTTGGCATTCCTTCACATTCATACTTATCGGTTAATACCCAAGAATATGTTACTGCTGAATTACACCACTCAGAATTAGCCTCAACCATATCTCCAAGCCTTGTATTACCTGTTTTTAACCAGTTTGTTCCATTATCATATGAAACCCATTCAAATATGGCCTTAATCTTATTTCCATTAACGCAATAATAAGATTCATTATCCCATTCCCATTTGGTTTGAGAACTGCCACATCTTGTATCGCCTGATGAAATTAAACTTCCCTTTCTTGTTTCATTGGTTCTAACCAAATTATCTTGCGTTACACCTGTATATCTTCTTTCAATATGATATGAATTTCCACTTTCACAGGTATACCCATCCTCTTGAACCCAATTATCATATACCTTATCCTGATGAATTGCGAATGTTGTTGAAGATGATGAACATCCACAGTTTGTTGCAGCAATTGTCCAAGTAATCGCAGATGTATTATAATTCCTAGGAACCTTTACAGTTAATCTATTTGTTCCAATCTCATATGTAAGTCTTGAATCAATGGATGTTATGGTTGGTCTGCAACTTCCATCATAAACAAATGAAACCTCTTGGCCAAGACAGTTTATATAAGCATTTGAAGGCCTTATACAGTTATTATCTTCTATTACCTTTAGATTAATTGGTCTATTGACTGCGCAGCACTTTAACGTTACTGTATTCTCAATAGGTGTTGATGAAGGTGTTGCTGTATTGCATATTGCCACCGTATAATTAGTATTTGCATTACCTGTTGATGGAGTTATGGTTATATTGCTTGGAATATTTATAAAGCTCCAATCACAACTTGTTTGAAGCGTATATGTATTGCAAGTTGCAGAATTAAACTGAATGATTGAAGGTATATTGGTTGTAATATTACAATTTCCGCCACCACAAGATGCATTTGCAAATGTAGCCTCTTCTGTGAAGGTAGAAACTATATTAAATGAAGAGTATTGCGATTCATAACCTTCCATTACTTGATAATTACCAGTAGGGTTTCCAAAATAATCCACTTGCTGTTTTACCAAATATCTTGCAGTGTTATAACCAATACATTCCCAACATATCGTACCATTAACGTTTTTTACCCAGCGCCATCTTGTAGCAGTTGATTGCTCATCTTTCCAATCATTTGCTGCTGTCGTACCATAAAAAGAAGTTTCAACCAATGTAACTGTAATTACATCAGATTGTCCTGCATTTGATGCAGTTTGAATTGTATATGAAGGTTGAAGGCCAAAATTATATCCTGGATAATACTCATTATCATGGCTTTTTGGCGTTATAATAGCAGAATATCTATTTTCAAGAAATTCCAATAATGACCATTGCCAACTTGGTTTATAATTATTAAACGCAATATCAAATGTAATTGTATCTGTTACCTTATTTCCATCGTATACCTCTTGAAATGAACAACTATCGCCTAGGAACTCAACTTGTTTGAAAGGTTCTGTTGAAATAACAGTTTTATCTCTTGTGTCTAGTGTTGCCTTTTCCTTTTCAATTAACTGTAACTTTTCAATGCCATAGACATTTAATCCAAGACATACAGGTTCAACAGCCTCAAACTCAGCATTTAGTTTAAGTGTTGGAAAATTGGAAAGTGAAGAAAATGTAAAATCAGTTTGATTTGTATCTTTTGTTAAATTAAATGTATGTGTTATTCTACTAGGAAAATCCACATTAACCATCCAAAATGTACCCTCATAATCTTCTAAAATAGCATAATATCTTCCTCCAAATAATTTATAATTTACATAGCCATGCATTGAAAGGGTAAGCGTTTTTTGAAACCTATAACGCTCATCCAATGAAGATTCTTCCTTGAATTGAATGTTGAAACCATTGATTCTTATAGGAAGTTCTTCTTGTCCTTCTTCATATATAATATATGCTTCACCATTGTCAATTCTAATGTCTTTTATATGCTCTGCTGAAACAAGGTAAAACACATCTTTTAGTTTACTGTATGAATAACGACAAGTACCACTCGATTTTTGTAAATAATCTGAAACTGCCATATATGTATGTTTATTTTAGATGATTCACGAGCGAATGCTCGTGAATCCAATAATAATTTTTAATAAACATATTAAAATGGGAAAGATAGTTATAAAAGATGGTATAAAATGGGATTATGACCCAATTTGGAACAGATATACATATATCGAAAAGGTTGTTGAAGAAAAACCAAAAAAGAAAGCAACAAAAAAAGAGGAAGATGAATAAATCTTCCTCTTATTTTTTTTTTCTTTATTGCTTTAATTAAGATGCAACAGCAGAAAGCAATGTAGAAACTGCTTCACCACTCAATGGAAGTGGGCTTTCAGCAATATTACCTGCTAATACAATCTGAAGACCGTTTGTATCAGAGCCACCAGCAAGTGTTGCTGTCTCAGCCTCCAATGGGCTAATTCTACCAAATCCAAGATAGTTACCATCAGCAGTCTTTACAACTACGAAGTAACGACCAAGTGCAAGGGCATCCAAAGAGCCATGCATACAAGCATCATACTTACCACTTACATTGAAGGTAATAGATGCATTTCTGTACTTGTTACCATTATCCTCAACTACAAGAGTGTCCTCGAAAGAAGCACTGTTCTTAGCTGGTTCTACATGATATACAGTTACACCTGTAGTAATAGCTGTGATACTTTCGCAGCCAGCAGTATCTGCTGAAATTGCAGGAGTCTCTCCACTAAAATCTTCATAGTTGATAAGATAAAGGTCAACTATTTCAGGAAGGCTATAACCACAAGATGTAGTTTTGGTTAAATTTCTATTTAATTTACAAATAGCCATAATTATATAATTATTTTAATTTCTTATTTTCTTTTTTAAATGGAGGTAAGCCGTATTACTTACCTCCGCTTGCGTTTATATTAATGGTTTTCGTTAATTAAGCAGTTTTGCCAAAAACGAATAACTCAGGAAGTATAATACCAACTGCTATGTTTGAGATAGCAAGAACCCTAAACATGTTGTCGCCAGTAGTCTCTCTCATATCAATAAGTTTATACTCGATGTGACTATCAAATGTGTCATAACCAAGAACAAGATTTCTTGCTGGGCCAACTATGATAGTATTTTTGCTCTGCATTGTTGGAACAACCTCAAAGCCCATAATGAAGATACGACCATTCTCTCTTGCATAGTTAGAGAATACTCTGTTGGTCTGTACATCGCAGCACAACTTTCCTAATGCAACCTCAAGAACTCTAACATCCTGATGGTTCATAAAGATTTTGTAACCTTCTGTATCAACCTCTGCATTTCCTGCAACCTCAAGAGCCTTGTCAATTGCTGACTCAACCTGAGCAACTACATTACCAACAGTGATAGCACTGATTGTTAACTGATTATCTGATGGAATAGCACCAAGCTTCTTCTCGATACCATCAACAGCCTTCAAATAAACCTTTGAAGTTCCTGTATAACCAGTGTCACCCTTCCAGAAAATTTCCTGATATTCCTTAGCCATCTTCTGACGAAGTTTGCCAAAATACCAGTCACCAAATGTCTGTGGGATTCCACCTCTTAAACTAATTTCAGTCTGGTCAACAAGGAAAGTGTTCCAGAATGTGTCATAACAGTTCTCTTGGTTAACCTTGATTGCTGCTGGCTCAATGAAAGCCTCTGCCAAAGATGCAGAACCAGCTGGGGTGAATGGACAAGTATATAACTGCCAAGCATCACCAATCTCACCTGTATACATCTTCATCTTACCCTTTACACCGTCCATAAAGGTAATACCATACTGACGAAGGTCTATATCATAAATATCTTTTGAAAAGATTTCCTGAGCTTCTTTTCCACAATATGTAAGACCTGATACATTTATGAAATTTGCCATAATTAATTATGTTATTAAATTATTATTTTTTATTTTTATTTTATTTAAACATACTACATTTTTTTTTGCTAGGATATGTATGTTCTCATTGTCTCTCTCCAAGCAGCATATGTGTCCTTTGGATTAGGTTTTGCAGTGGTTGAAACTGGTTTTGCAGAAGGGGTTTTACCCAAATCCTTAATCTTATTTTGAAGACCTGAATTAACCTCTTTCAATGCCTCAATCTCTGCTTTGAGGTTGTTGATAAGTTCCTCAAGATGATTATCTTCCTTCTTAGGCTCTTCCTTTGGCTCTTCAGGCTTGTTTTCAGCCTCTTTAGGCTCTTCTTTTACCTCTTCCTTGACAGTTGTAGGCTCATCAGATTTTGGAGCCTCTTGAGGCGTTTCTGTAGGCTCATTTTGAGGTGTTTCTGTTGGGGTTTGTTCCTCCAAATCAATATTGGTAGGTTCAATTTCGCCTGGCTCTTCTTTTTTGCCAAATGCTTCTGCAAGGACTGCTTTCATTTTAGTCCAAAAATTCTCATTATCTACTTCCATTGTATTATCGTTTTGTTTATTAAATTCTTCCAAATGTATTGCACTTTCAACACTGAATCCTTTCAATTCACCTGATTTCACTCTTTCCCAAGTATCAATGTTATTTACCTTCATTCCAATCATCCAAGTGTTCTTTGGAACATTGAAACCAAGAGCATTTGCCTTGTCTTTGTATGGGTCTTCAACAATCCAACTTTCAGCAACGAAAACCTCATCAACATTTTCCTCATGCTGTAAGTTTACCTCATGCTGACGATAGTTTTTCATAAAATCTTGGCTCATCTTTACAATACTTTCCTCTGTAAAGTTGATGTAGAACTCTTGTTCGCCATTATTACGATATATATCCTTATTTGGAATAAGAGCAGGGCCATAACAAATGTGACGTTCATCAGATGATAATTTTACTTCAACCTCATCTTGCTTTGATAATGCCACATAATCCTCTTCAATTGCAGGCTCAGATACCATTGAAATCTTATAAGTTTCGCTGTCTAAGCCAACTTTGTATTTCTTGATTTTTTTAGCCATAATATGTACATATTTTTATAAACATATTTATAACAAGTAATTAACGTTTCTTAACGAAGGAACGTGCGTTTTTTAAACGCACGTTCCACAATCATCAGTCCTTGAATTAGGTAGCGAATCTAAGTGCCCGGCACCAATGACGTATATTTTAAACAGTGTATTTCCTTTGAATATCAATTATAATTTTTGAATTGGCCTTAACTAGTTCCCTGAATAGTGCATTATATGTTTTCCTTGATTCAGTTACCATTCCAACCTTGGTGTTCTTTCCAACAATCAAACAACCCTCAGTATCTTTTGAAGTATTACCACTATGTATTCTTATACCGCTATAGCCTTTTACACCATCAATTAATGGCATTTGCTTTTTATATTTTGGTGAATATGTGAGATATACATGGTATATACCTGTTGGAATAGCAGTTTCTCCTTTTACCTTCTTTTTCAATATTTCCTCTTCTGTCATTTTGTCATCAAGGCCTCTGTCAGTGTCCTCAATTACATCGCAGTAGTAAACCCCATCAATATACAACTTACCAATGCAATAAGTTGGTCTATTCGCTATTCTAATCAATGTTAACCTCATCTTTATCTATATAATAGCCTTCTGGACTCGCAGTCCAAATTATTCTTCCTTGGTTAATCCCATTATAATAAAACGTATATCCATATGGAGCGACATATTGATTACAGTAGGGATTCTTATATTGTATTAGTTTGTTCATCCCTTTTTTTTATAATGTAATAATTATTTAAGTTAATTGTGCCATATATATGATTGCCATAACTGGTTCCACAACTTTCAAAAAAATATTCATCAGGTATAGAATATTCAATTATATCATTGTATATTTCCTTTTTCGTTATTTCAACGTTTAAAGGATTATGTATTAAACCCATATTACTTCACTTTAAACATATTATTTTTCAAAAAAAATATGGAACTCTTACATTACTGTTGGAATCCCATATTTAATCATTGGCTCATAAAACTTTACATAGTTTTGCCAACACTTTCTTAACATCTTCTTTACCTTTCTCATATTATTTCAATTTTAAGCGTTATTTAAGCCTCTCTGAGAGGTTTTCTATAAACAGATGGATAGTTTATAGGGTGCGTCCATTTTAACGCCTTAAAATCAAAATATGAGCGTTTTGTTGAGATTTATCAATTATAGGTCAATTGAACCTCCTATTCCTACATATGGTGTAAGTTCTTTTGATTTGAAGCCATAGCCATATCCTGCTTGCACTCCCAAATGGAATCTATTCCAAAAAGTTTTTTTCTTTTCAATATACTTGGTAATCTCGATTGTATTCGTTTTTATAATTTCTGATTTTTTCAAGTTGAGATTGATTGAGTCTACATTGCTTTTTATACCACTGATAAAAATCTGAAGTTCTGCTGTGTCCTTGTCGCATAAAAGGGTATCTTGATAACGTTTATTTTCTGTCACTAGTTGAATTGTATCACCATTTTTATCAAAAACTGTGTCAGTCTTTATTTTGACAACCTCTTTTGGAATAAGTTCTTTTATTTTGAAAGTGTCAGTACGCCATAATGTATCAACCTTTTCAATTCTTACAGTATCTATCTTATTTATATTAAAATATTTATTTAATATATATTCATGATTTATATTTATATAATATATTAATAAAGATAATATAGATAATATAATAGCTATATATATTATTTTATTATTCTTCATCTTCAGGTATTTCTTCAACATCACCATTATTTCTTATAGTCTCCCTTTGTCTAATCATTCTCTCAGTATGAGCAAGATGTTTATCAATGTTATGCTTCATTATTCTAGTTTCAGCATTAAAGTACATTGATACGCCAAACACTGCTGCTGAATATGTCATTGCCTGACCAAGTATCCAGAGTATTGATTGTTCGCTTAAAAGAAGAGGTACAAATGCTGCAATGCCTGTAAGCGTCCAACCAAGGGTAAATGCTGCGCAAGCACTTATAATAGCCAACTTCTCTTTTATATTAAGGTCTTTAAATGTTATTTTCATTTCTATTTTATTTAAACATATCAACAAAATAATGTAAAAAGAATATCGTGATACGCTTTATTAGCGTATCACGATAACAAAAACATATTTAACGAATAAACTTTTTTAAAGTCCTGCAAGCGTTTGAACTCTTCTTACATCTTCCTGTTTATTTGTAATGTCTACCACACTTACAACTACAGGCCTATTCGAATAATTTTCAAATGCAGACATTAGTCTATCATCAAGGTCAATGTTGTTTGAAAGAGTAGGAGGTATATAACCGCCATCTGCAAATTTTGCCTTTGGAGACATTTTCATTATGTTCTTCTTAACACTTCCAGAAGAATAGAATTCCAACATATCGTTAACATCAATTTTCTTTTTCTTTGAGTTAACAAACTCTAGTAAATCAATATTCTTTTCTGTGGTTAATCTGTTTGTTATGAATTCTCCGCCTTCTATTTCTGCTCTTCCTCCTAGAACCTTAATTCCACCGTCTCTGTGTCTGTTTCCAACTGCAACACCACCATCAAGTTGTCCGCCCTTCGCATAAGGCTTATTTGCTGCCATAATTGCAAGTTGTGCTGCTGTGGTTGATGCTGCAAGAGCCATCATTGGAATTGCAGGTATTGGCCATGTATTTATTGCTGCATATGTAACAGCCATTGCGCCATTAACGATTGCTTGAAGCTTATCTCTTTCATACTGAGCCTTCTTCCTTTTCTTTTCAAGGTCTTCCTGCTTTTTCTTATTTCTTTCTTCTTGTTTTTGAAGATTTTCTTTTTCCTTCTGCGCTCTTCTTTCAGCCTCCATTTCAGCATTTAACTGGTCAATAAGATGCTGTCTTCTATCGCCTCTGGATGTTGCAAGTTCATCTTCAATGGAATCAATTGTTGACTTATATTGACTAATAATATCTGCTTGTTTGCTAAGTTTGTCTTGAATCATTTCATTCTCCTTATCAAGACGCTCTTGTTCATCGTCAAACTCATTATCTTCCATTTGCCATACGGCTTGCATAATGGTGTTGAAAGAGTTTAAAGTCTCTTGCAAATACATCTGAATCGACTGCATAAAGTCTGCCACAAGCATTTTCTGTTTTTCCTTAACAGATTCTGATGTATCAGTCACTTCTTTCTCTATGTCATTGAGTTGGTTAAGTGTCGCATTATAATTTTCAGGAGAAATTAAACCATTCTTAAAATCATTACTTAACTTTTCCCTATCTCTTCTAATTTTGTCTATAGTAAAGTCTGTTGCTGCTAAAATTTCCCTATAATTTTTCTTGGTTGCAGTAGCATTTACAACACCCCAACCTGCTTTATCAGTTACAGGGTTCTTTGAAGCCTCACTATTTATTTTTGAAAGGAAATCCCTGTAGTTGCTTAATTGCTTATTGTAATAGGCTTGGTTATTTGCCTCTCGTTTCTTAAAACCTTCATTTTCAATTTGTATAATCTTCTGATTATTTTCCTTGATAATTTGATTGGTTTTATCAGCATACTGTTTCCTTATTTCAATAAGTTGGTTTTCTGTTTCTTTTAATTGTTTCTCCAAAGATGTTTTGAGGTTGTCATAATAGTCTTTGTATGTCTTTATTTTTACACCATTTTCTTCCTCAAGTTTTTCTATTTCATCCTTGTGTTCTTTTCTAAAAGATTCGGAAATCTTCTTATTTGAAACATTTGTCATGTTTTCAATAGCAGAAAGGGCATCGTTTGTATCTCTTACTCTTTTTTTAAGAGCATCTTCCTCCGTTTTAAAATTCTTCCCATTCTCTTTGAGAAGACGTTTCCTTTCCTTATCAGCAGCTTCAATTTTTAAATTTTGTTCCTCAACTAAATTAGCGTTAACCTCATTGATATATTTATCGTAATAATCTTTTAATGCATCATATCTGAATTCAAATGAATTTTTTAAAGATGCATTCTCCTGATACCCAAACGAATCAATTATTTCAAGTTCCTTTTTATAATGCTCTCTTATATAATCTTCAACCTTGTTATAATCTATCTGAAGTTCGCCAGTTTCTAAGTTTTTATAACCTAATTTTTCTTTTACTTCTTCTGATAAAGTTGAAACATAGTTATCAAGCCATTTGAAATATTCCTTAATTTGCTCTTCAGTTTGTGCTTTATTTTTCTCTACACTGAAAGTATTAGCAAACAGTAAATCTTCTTGCTTTAGTCCTTTTGTTTTTGCTTGATACTCAATGTTTGTTGTTAAGGTGTTGTTTAAAGGCGCAATATCCTCTTGTATTGACCTAACATATTCATTTATATCGTTTATTTGTAACTCAAGTTCCTTGGTATCAATTTGAAAACGTATTTTTTTAATCTTTTCAGAATAATCATTAACAGTTTTTGTTAATTCTGCAAGGTGGTCACTTATGGCTTTAGCCCTTTTCTGAGCATATGTTTCCTCTGTTAATTCTATAAGTTTGCTAACTTGATAACCATTTTCCTTTATCTTATTAATTGTCTGACGTTTTTCCTCATCCAATTGCATAAGAGTTTTATTAAGACCATCTTGCATTGCCTCAATCTGCTTTCTGGTAATTTCCTCCTGCATTTTCTTTGCCGCATCAGCAGTTTTCTTACCATTTTTATCAATTTGAGGGGCAAAATCAAGTATCTGACTATCCGCAGATATTTCCCTAATCCTTTTTTCATTTGTTTTGAACAAGTTAACCAAATGGTCAAGTCTGCTCTGTATATCTTTTTCATTTTCTTCAGCTTTTTGTTTTGCTGATTTTCCAAAACCAAATGATAATGTATCGAGAATCTTATTCCACATTGTTCCTCCTTCTGCTACATCTCTCTGTGCTGCTAGGAGTTTAACATAATCCTCAGTGTATGCATTAAGAATGGCTTGGTTTTCTGCTTGTAGTTTAACAACTTCCGAATAACTTTCACTCTTTTTTATGAGAGCATTTTGCCACTCTTCAATAGATTTATATTGACCAAGCGTATCGCCATATTTGCTATTTAACTCATCAACAAGTTTTTTCTCCTGCTGTTTTGTTCCGTTGAAAGCCTTTAATCTATCAGATAAAGCAGATAATTCCAATCTAACCTTTGCATAATCCTTCTGACTATCTCTTAAACCATCAGCAAGTTTCTTTTGGTTTTCGAGGGCTTCGCTTTGCTTTGAAATTAAAGACTCTATACCACTTATAAGTAATGACACCGCACTGATAACAATACCAATACCTAATGCCTTTAATACAACGTTTAAAGCTGTTGCAGCCAAGCTTGCAGCAGTAAATGACTTAGCGGCTGTGCCTGCAGCCGCTGCTGAAGTATTTAAACCTGTTGCAGCAGTTTTTCCTGCTGTTCCTGTTGTTTCAAGAGTCGTTTGTGTTACCTTTGCAGTGGTATTAAGCCCAAATAACTTATTGGTGAAAGAATCAACAGCCTTGTTACCCTTTGAAAGCCATTTCCCAATACCTTCTCTTGTCTGAATTTGATTATTTAGTGTGTTGATGGAATTAAGAATGTTCTGTAATGCAACCAGTTTCTGTATTGAACGTTGTATTTCAGAATCATCAAAGCCAAATAATGCTGAAAAACTCTGTGTAAGAGAACCAATAGCAACAATGGATTGCATTGTGTCCATTAGATTATCCATTGGCTTCTTCGCATCGTTGAAAGTGCTTTCCAACTCCATTACAGCTTGGCGCAACTCTTTGTATTCTTTTGTATTAGATTGGCCATTAACTGCCATAGCCTTAAGTTCATTATTCAATGTTCTTGAAGCCTCTCTAGCATTACTAAACTCTCTTACAGAATCACCAACTTGAACTTTAACCTTCTGCATTCCTTCTGCAACGCCATTAGCATAATTTCCAACATTTCTGCTAAATTGTCCAGTTTCTTCTTCGTATTTTTTTAAGTTATTGGTTAACGCAAGAGCCTTTTGGCCAAGTTCATCGAATTCTTTGCTTGCAACATCAGTATAGTTTCTGACAGTCTTTATATCAGCCAATTGCTGCTTCATTCCTGCCATTGTATTGGCATAATTACCCTTACTTAATCGCTCAGTAGCAGCCAATTTCTTTTGCTCTTCAGTTACCTCTTTTAAAGCATCCTTCTGCTTAACCAGCTCTTGATAATTCTCACTACGAGTCTGAGCAATCTTCTGTTCTGTTTGCTCAATCTGTTTAAGCAAAGCTTCCTCCTGAGATAATACCTTTGTATTACCCCCTCCTTTAGAAGATGCACTTGTTTCAGTGGCAACCTTAACAGTCTTGTTGCTCAAAGACTTAATCTTTGCATCAAGATTATCAAGTTGCTTGTTTAAACTTTCAACAGCACTTATGCTTTCTGTTAAACCATTTATAACTATCTTATAAGACTTTGTTTTTACATCAGCCATAATTTAAAAATATTTTTTTATAAACATATCAAAAACATATAAAACAAATGTAAAAAGAATATCGTGACACGCTAATAAAGCGTGTCACGATAACAGTGTTGCATCATCATATATTATAATTTCTTCATTATTTTCAATGTGGTTGGGTTATTTCCTCCTGGGTCAAAACCCTCAATTGAAACAGGATAATAAAGGTCATTGTCAAAATGAATCATTGCTCCATTCTTAATCATTTTATATTCCTCTGGAGATAAATATGCCTCAACCTCAACATAGTTTGAAGCCAAATATGGGGTTATGTTGAAGAATTGCAATAATGAATCCTCAGTTGTTTTGTATGAGAGATTTAAACCATCATATAAGTTGCTTGTGGAATAGATATTAACAACCTCAACAGGATATGTGTTGCTTGATACTGTTACACCACTATTCTGAACAGGCTTATACCAAAACCTCTGAGCCAATCCATAACCATCATGCTTCATTGATTCCTCATAATTATACCCATCAATCATATAAGTGTATTTTGAAATAACAGGTATTCTTAATGTTGCCAATGGGTCATTTTCAATCTGCCTTTCACTATCTCCAAAATAATAGAAATTATCATACCAAGTATAAGAGAATTGAAGTGTTTTTTCTGACTTATTCGTTACATATGTATCATCATTAAGAGGTATTACAGTATATCCACTATCAATATACTTCTGCCAATCAGATTCATTCATCGCAGATTGACCATATTTCTCAATAACGCTCTTCTCAGCACCCCATTCATCAGTATCAATCTTATACTTTACAGCCATTGAAGCAGGATAATCAATTCTTGATGACTCAGCATCTGCTGAATTAACCCTGTTATCAATATCCACTGCCGTTGGAATATCTCTATTTAACTTTTTCTTCTTATTTATCTCTACAGTATTGCCATATTGCGTAATCTCAAAGTTAAACGCATCTGCAATGTTCTGTACCCATTCTGATACCTTCTTCTCCTTATTCAAGAAATTGCTTAACCTTAAATCATAGTCAAACTGACTCTCCAAATTATAATCATTCTGGCTGTTCGCATATAAAATATCATAAGACTTTGGAGAAAAAGCTGTAATCTTAAGATGAGCATTCGTTGTCGTTGAATAGTTTACATCGCCATAGTAATTCTCATATGACCTTTGAACAGCATATAACTGCAATATGTCGTTCTTATAAAGGTATACAATGCAGTATATCTTTCCATTCATAGAGTTTGCAGTGGAATTAACAGAACTATCAGGGGCATTGTAATACGAGTTCTCATACTTGCTCGTTCTTTCATAATTTAACGTATCGCCACTCTTGGTAACATATAAATATCCAGCCTGCTTATAAAATGATTCCATCTTCTCAGCATATGACGTTGACCAGGAATAGCCATTCTTAATAACACTTGGATAACCATAATATAATGAAGACATTCCACATATGAAGGTATCTGATACAGCAGGGTCATAACACATTATCTCACCCATATTCTGCATATATCCCAATGTTGACCTTGAATAATCTCTATCCTCAGAAGTGGTTGAACCTCCTGCTCTGGTAGATGGATTTGTTCTGCTTCCACCTATTGTTGAACGCTCATCTACTGATTTGCCTGCTGTTGCTCTGTTTCCTCCCCATTGGGAACTTGTATTCTTCAATGAAAGGTCATTAACTTTTGTTGGAAGTGCTGCGTTATAAGGGTCTTCATGAGGGAAATCTGTAACCCATTGCCTTATATTGCTATGCCATCCTGTTGAATCAGAGTACATCGTATGATTTGGATTGCCATCAACATACTGAATATTCTGTCTTCCCTTGATTAATTCAATGTTATCAGAATAATTCCTTACAAGATGTATCTCAAGAGGTGTGTTCTCAAGGAAACTTGGTGTTATCTGTATATCTTCATCATACATTTCCTTGTTTCCGACATTTATAAGGTGCGTTGTTGCTGAAAATGGAGAGGTTGTATTAAGACTTGATGTTGCGGTCAATTCAATCTTATAAAAACCATCAGCAGGAATAACAATAAGATGCTCATTTGGTTGATACATATATGATGGCCTGTTTGGATTCACCATTGTAACAGTACCTTCTGCAAGAAAATTATATAAGTTAATCGACTTGAAATTATAATCACTAACAGATGACACACCTTGCGATACTTCTTCCCTTGATAAGCCTGATACGGCAAAATATGGGAATTGAAGTTCCTGTTGATAGCCTGTCCCACTGGTTGTTAATGATACATTCAAATCAACAACACCAAAATTTGGATGGCCAAGATTATACGTTGGAGCCTGTCCATCAGCAAGATTCGTTGACATATATATGTTATTAAGCCTATTATCATTGAATACATCACCAATGACAATCTTATCCTTATATTCAAAGCATTTTCTTAATGTTTCCAACATCCTTAAACTTGGTGAAAAACTCTCAACATACCATCTATTGTATTTATCAAGGTCAAACTTTGATGTATATGACTTTGATGTGCTGTCACTCTTTGTTGTATCATCAGCCTTTTGAAATGCACCATATGATATAAGAGGAAATGTAACATCTGTTGAAGACATTGCATTTATTTCATTGATGCTTGCAATGCCCTCAAATGGAACATACCATTTTGGGTCATCCTTTGTTCCAGATATATCATATAACGTTGTATCGCCAAATATATCTTCCAGAGAATATACCTTTATTGATACCAAATTGCATTTATATTCCTTATCCTTATAACCATTCAAGGTAAGAGAACCTTCAAATATCAATGTGCCATCAGCATAGACCTCGGCATTAAACCTCGTTCTAAACTTATTCAGCTTTGAAAGATTATTCGCATAATCAAATATCTTATCATTGGCTGGAGTTGATGGTATGGATAATTCGAAACTATACTCAGCCTGAGTGGAACTTATCTTCTCAGGATTATATAATTCATTTTGAAACCTTAAGTTAATGTCCTTCTGATTTATCTCCAAACGCTTACCATTAACCAAAATCTCCAAATAATGTTCCTTATATATCATAATAAATATTTATATTAATGGAACGTGCTCAAAGAGCACGTTCATCTTATTTAAATAAGTGAAGGTTCTTGCGAATAGTGATACTTTACAGTTGCCTCATATATGTTATTCTGGTCTGTTTCATCCACTGAAACACTATCAATTATAATGGCATACTTCTCACCATTTATCTCAGTCCAGACATTCGCAGATTGAAGCAAATCATTGAAGATGTACTTTCCATCATTTTCGAACAAATGAGACTTCAACGTTACAGTGTACTTCACCTCATTGTTATATACCTTCTCCAGTTCATTCATATCATCAGTGTAATAGCCAAAAATGTTCTTCTCATATGTTGAAATATCAACATCCCTTGTTTCAGTCTTCTGACCAGTGAAATCGAAGAAACTAATGCCACCATATGAATTCCTCCAGAGGATTCTCTGATAATACTCAGTTGCCTTGATTGGCTTTATAACGTTGTATCTAACAGGTGGAAGACCACCAATAGTAATATCTATGTAAAAAGCTAGAGGGAAATAAGCATTACCACTATCATTAAGAACTATACTTAAATCATCTATTGAATTGGTGTTACAACGTAGACTTCTTTCCCTAGTAGGTGTTATCTTTTTAAACGCTGAATCAAGATAATCTATTTTCAGGGTATATCCTCCTGAATTACCAGTGAATAATGATAAATCAACTTTGTTTTCATACAGGTATAATAAAGTATTGTTTGCAAATTCCCTTTCCTTACCTCTTGAGAAGTTCTGAGCATATGAAAATCCATTTGGTATAAATTTCAATCCCTGATTAACCATGTAACCAACACTGATGTAATTGGTATCAATGCTTCCAACTGCGGAATATTCGCCATTGCTCATGATTGAACTGACATTCAATGTATATGGCTTTAATTTGCCATATTCAGCAAATGTTGTTAGCACTGGAGATAAATTAAAGGATGTTTCAGTGCCATAGAAGTTCTTCTCAAGCGTTGTAACGTAGTCACCATCACTATACACATCTACGTCAATTTTTGCGCCCACAAGCGAAGAATTTGCACTACCAGCGATAACATAAGTTGAGTAATACGTACTTTCAATATTTGTTTTGAAGAAATCATTGAAACTTGTCCAGAATGAACCAATATTCCTTGCCTTTAATTTAACGCAAGGTGTGCCATTCCTCGTTGTATTCTCAATCAAGAAATTCGCAGCAACAGTTGGACAATTTCTTATTGCCTTTGTCAAAGAAGCTATGGTGGACAAAACGCTATCACTAATGTAGAAATTCTTGTTAATGGCATTACTAGGAGTTATGACATTTGTTACAGTCTCTCCCATAATCTCAAACCACCACTGATTATCCTGAGTCGTTGCCCCCTTTAACGTTGATTGAATCATTATATACACCTCAGCATATGTTCCACCTTCCTTACCATATATGGTCAATATGTTTGGAACATCAGTCAGGGTGATTAGGTTTGATACACTTTCGTTGTTATATCTTATTCCATTCATTATTTAAAAAAATTATCAATTTTATTCATTATTGCATCAAATAGTTCATCAAACCATTTGTCAATATAGTCATTTAACTCTGGTATCATTTTCGTTAAATCACCTTCTTTGTCGTATATCATAAATGGCCTTGCCTTAATGCCCTTCTCAACAATGCTTCTGTATGCAATCCATACAGCCTTGTTACCAGTATAACCGCCAATTGAAATGTTTTTTTTCCTAACCCACTCAATTAAACCCTGTACCAACTCCGATGTACTGCCATGTTTTCCTTTACCAGGAACCCATTTGCCTTTTTTATTTAACTTTTCAGGCATATTTGGTCTACCCTTAGCAATATATTCCCAATAATCAGCAATGTAAAGAGCAATACCATCTTCTGTTGTTGTGACTTTCATACCTTTCTTCATATCAGAGTCAACCAAAGTGTTTTTAGGCACCTTGGTATTCACACCATACTCCATAATCCTATTCTCAAGTATGCGTTTAACAACCTCTGCAAGTTCAATTAATGCATCTTTTACATCCATATATTAGCAACCACTTCTAGGCAACTCAATTGGCTTCAAATCAATGTCACCAATCTCACTTATGTTTAAATCAATCTCTTTGTCTGGCTCATCCTCATATGGCTCATCATTGAAATTGTCTTCCAATGTACATAAGTCAACAGGATTTGGCATTTCCAAAACAAGGCTTAATTTGACTCCTGCTGCGTTATCATCAGTGTAATGGCTAACTGTAAGGATTGAGTAATCATAAACCCTTAGAACGCCTTTTAAAGCCTCCATAACGTCGATATAAGCCATTATGTCACAAGCAATGGTATAAGCATTGTTCTGAACATCCAAAATGGTATTCTCATCATCTGTAAACCCTAGAATGTATATCTCAAATCTTGCTTTGAAAATATTGGTTGTAATGTTCAACTCATGCAATGAAATATCATCCACATATACTTGATAGTATTGATGGTTGTTCTGAGCATTATTGTATATATCACTCTGATATTTGAAAGTTCTAACACCCTTATGACGAAGAGATATATCCTTTAATATATTAATAACGTCTTTCAACATATAATTTTTTTATTAAACATATGAATTAAGGATAATTAACTCAAAATATTTGGAATTGATGTTTTATTTGAGTATCTTCCAGCCATCCAATACAAAAGACGTTGTGAAACGTTGATTACTATCTTTCATAGTTGTTTAATTTAAGTTAACAAAAAAGGGTAGCAGCGGCTACCCTTAATTATTTATGCTACATAACATTATCTGTGTTTGCTCTTTGCCTTGCGAAGCGTTTCTTGAAATGCATCTTCCTGTTCTTGCATTTCACCCTTTTCAATCAAATATGATAAAAATTGAAAATAATCACTTAAATAGAATTGATAGATTTCTCTAACTTTTTCAATTTTTTCATCGCAGATTTCATAGAGCGTTTTGAGATTTCCCCACTTTTGTGCAAACTCTCGATATTGCTGCGAGTGAGGCTTATGGCTTCCTCTATTCTGGAAGATAATAGGATAGGAGTCTGCAACGTTATGTAGCAATTTATAAAAAAATTCACCAAAGGTAATACATTAACTACAGGCTGTTCCTCAAACATCTTTATCCTATCTTCTAAAACCTCATTCTCAAAATGAGAATCATACTTCTCACCTTCTTTCCTAAACAGTATAGCCAATATCGCAGCATAATTGTGAGCGTCATCCTTAACCAACGTATCTACTGCTATATATTCACCTACCTTTAACTTCTCAGTAATGTTTGCTGTATAAGTTTCTCCAGATATAACAATCTTATTACTAGGCTCACCAACATCAGGAGTGGTTGTAAGAAATATCAAATGGGTCAATATGGTATCAAGAAACTCTGCTGGTAACTCGTTTATCTCATCTTCTGTCTTATTGGTAAGAATATGCAAAACGTCTCTCACATCAAACTTCTCATCCTTATCCTTATAATACTTCTCAATCTCTTGATATACCTTTAATGTTATATCATCCCATTTGGTAGGAACTTTCCATTCTCCAAAATCCTTTATAATATCCTTATCTTCCATATTAATGTATTTTTTACCAATGTTATCGTGCTACAAAAGTAGCACGATAACAAACTAATTAAATAACTAATTTATTCCATCCATTATTAACAAAAGCAATGCCTGGAGAACCTGATAACTTGAAATCATTCCTGCATTGCAAACATATTCCCAATGATGTAACAGTATCGTCATGATAACCATCCCTTGCAGCATAGGTAATATTTCCACTTTTGGTAATTTTAAAACTAAATGTGCTTAATTCTGAGTATAATAACCTGTTATCTTCCTCAAAATGTATCTCATTGTTAGCAATATCGACTGCCAGAAGAGATATGTACTGCTTTTTCGTCTCATTTGTTGTTGTAAAACAGTGGAAATTGCCCTTATTTATGAGTTTTTTCCTTATTTCATTGGCCATAACCTCACCAATTGAGTTATTTTCAATATATGTGGCAACCGGATGATATTCATTGATGATTTTTGCAATTTTATCATACTTTATATCCAAACTTCCATCAATTTTCAACTGCTTTACCTGATTTTCAGCATTAATAATCGAAACAATGGTGTTATCTTCACCAACTGAAGAGGGGTCAATCCCAATCCAACACCTTCCACCTGAATAATGACCATCAAAACAACTCTCAAAATTTGGAAATACTGTTAATGCATTATCCAGGAACTCAACCTCAAACTCCTGTTTGAACGCAAGCGGAGGATAACCCCTCTTTAACTCTTCAATCTCTTCCTTGGTAATCAAATCATCATCATATATTGAAGCGGTTAACTCCCTATATCCCTTCTCCTGGTTAAATGCCTTTAAATAAAGGTCATAATACATTCCCTGTCTTCCATTTGGAGTTGATATAACCAATACCTTTGGCTTCCTTGCTTTTATAATTGGGAATATGACATTATAATAAGGGTCTTCTCCAGATGGCAACTCCCTTGGAAAGAACGCTGCTTCATCCATTACCAATAATCCTGATACTGTATTACCTCTGATTGATACTGGAGATTCCATTGAAAAGAATTTTAATGTTGCACCATATATTGATTCAATTTTTAAATCTGATGCATTCGCCTTTTTAATTATTCCTGTAGTTTCCAATAATGATACCAACTCAGCAAAGACCTTCTTACCCTGAGCAAATGTTGGTGATATATATGCGTTAAATGTATTGGGCTTGCAAAGATATTCAATCATCATTATTTCAGCAAATACAGTTTTGCCACACTGTCTTGACCAACGAGCAATCAAAAACTGTGTGGCATTGGAATGCAATATATCATATGCTTCCTTTTGCTTTCTGGTTAATTGAATATTGAAATTAATTTTCATCCTTTTTATCAAATCCAAAATTTACAGTAACTCCACCTTCCTTGTCACTGTTTATCTGAATCGCAGTCTGGGGCTCTTTCCTTTCAATTCCAAATATCCTTGACATTGAATCCAATATTCCCCTCGCATTATATAAGTCACCCTTCTTTACAGCCTCTTCCAATAAAGCCTCATAACGGCCATAAAACATCTTCCTTAACTTCTCAGCCTCAATGTCAGTGTCAACTGCAAATCTATCAAGGGCTGCATTGTAATAATAGGCTGCTGTTCTTGCTGCAAGAGGCCTCTCCATTCCATCATATACTCCCTTTGTTATCTTGTCAATAACAACACTCCTAGATACACCATTGGCAATATCACAATAACACTGCTCTACCAAAGCATCAGCCTTGTTATACTTATCAGTTAACGTTGGCATCCCTTTTGTCAAAGGAGTCTTCTTTGCTTTCCTATCTGCCTTTGATTTATTGCCATGTGATTTTGCCAACATATATTACTCACTTTTCTTTGGAGGTCTACCAGGACGTTTCTTTTCCTCTACAACCTCCTTATTTTCATCTGATGAAGAATTATTCACCTGAGCATCTTTTAACGCCTCCTGAGCCATTTCTTGACGTTTTGTAAGTTCCTTGAAATGGTTTAATGCTGCTTCCAATTCCTGTATTCTACCTCTTAAACAACTGCCACAATTGGTAACATTTACATTCTTCTCCAATACTCTGTTATAAACCTCAGTTACCTGTCCACCATCTGCGTAATAACCTCTATTCTTGATGTCTATGAATTTTTCAATTTTCTCAATATCTTCCTTTGTAAATTTCATAATTTAATATTTGATAGCATATCGTGGTCTTTTGACCACGATATTTATTATTTGAAATCTTCCAATTTAATTGTTTTATTTTTTTGATTAACCCACATTGCGCCAGCATTCAATATTGCTAATATTAAACCTGCAATTAATACCACCCATAACTTGAAACTAATTCCAATTGCAATATATATTCCAACCAATAGCCAAAAGGTAAGACATAAGCGACATTGGAAGGGTTTGTATTCCAAAAACTCAGGTACATTATCCTTCTCTGTAAACCACCAAGTGAAATAACTAACCACCAGGAATATAATAAATACTGCTATAAATTGAATTAATATTTCCATACATACTTTTAATTAACATATATTATTAAAGAATTTCGCCATATATTGCATCAAATTCCTTTCTTATATCCTCTTGTTTCACATTCTGTTTCAACCAGTTCTTACAATCAACAACCTTCTGCCTTACTCCCTTTATACCTGTATGTTCGCTTAACTTCGCATAAGTCATATTGGTAAATGTCTTCATTCTGAATAAATAGAAATGCTCACCATCAAAATGCTCTTCAACCTTTTTCAACAGGTATAACGTTGCGAAGTCTTTGTATAAATCTGATTTCAATTTCTCTTGCTCTGTTAACTTTGAATTCTGATACCTTTCATTCGCCTGAGATAGATTGATTACATTGCCATCCCTTTTCTGGTTCCTTGCATATTGCGTTTCCCTTTGAAGGTTTTGTTTAAATGCCATGAAGAAATAATTCTTCATTCCCTTCTCTGATGTGTCTTTCATATATCCTTGTTTATCAATTAACTTATAGCATTTAAGAATTGTATCTTGGAATATATCAGCATCAAACTTATAATTCTTATTATTGCAAAACGCTAGGAATGAATTATATATTTCTTGATAATGGTCATTGATGTAATTTATAAATAGTGTAGCATCATTCATTTATATTAAATCTTCTCCTGCTTTCTTTATTAAATTGTGGTTGGAATCAAAGATTGCAGCATCCTTTATGTATAATCCCTGTCTGTTTCCAAATTCCAATGCCTTATAACCTTTTGAATTAATCTTCATATTAATGTATTTCTTTGGCCTGGTTGAGAGTTTGGATAGGTTAAAGATAATTGTCCACCCATTAGCTAAGAAATTGATGTAGAGAGGTTCTAAGCCATTTATAGTGTCTAGTAACATATCTGCTATCTTATGGTCTTCAATGAAGATTGTTTCATCTACGTATTCCTTTCCTGTTTGTGAACATCCTGATATTCTGCCATCTTGAAGTAATACCTGATTTCTATTCTTTAACTCAATATTGAAATACCTTGTTTCTCCAAATCCATTTGTTGTATACCCTGTTGCATCAGTGTAATGTTTTACCTTTGATGGTGTAATCTCTGTAAATAGGTGTGCTTTCGCATTTAACTCTTCCAACTTCTTTAAGTCTAAATCTTCGTTTTCAACAAAATATTTGCTATTATTATCCATGATATATTGTTTATGATTCGTGCGCAAATGCGCACGCTTATTTACGCTTTTCTATATATAAATATTTGGTAAATTTCAAAAATACTCATTTTTTGAAAAAATATTTTTTATATGCGCCTACTGGTGCGACTTTAATAAAATATAGAAAGGTTAACTAATTGATAAATAGATATATAGAAGATATTAGATTATTATGACCATCATCATTATCTATATTTTTGTATATATATAAGTGCTTGATAATCAGATGTCGATTAACAATGTTTAACATAATATATTTGGAAAAACGAGACTAAAGACCTAAATTTGCTGCGTTAAATGAGACTGATAGAATTTAGTATTAATTTCAAATTTTAGATATTATGGCAAAGTTAAGTAGTGCTTCAATTCGTTTGGTTCAGAAGTTGAACAGGGTTAACGCATCAGGTGAGTGTCCCATATACATCATTGTATGTTACAGGGGTAGGAAGGAGAAGAGTACAGGTATAAGTTGTAGGGTAAGGGATTGGAATGCTCAGAGGGAGGAAATAAGGAAGGGTTGTCCCAATGCTCCTGTATTGAACAAGATGTTATATGACATTAAGCAGAGGGTTATAGAGAGGAAGAATGAGTTTGAGTATAATGGTAAGCAGTATACACCTTCAATGTTATTGGATGATGATATAGTATTGGATTTATCTGCCAATGGGAATTTATATTCAAATATATACAAGAATTACTTATCTGATATGGGTTCTTCTGGTAGTACCATTAGGTTATATGATTACACTTACAATGTATTGAAGAAATATTTTGGAAGGAATGATTTTTTGATTAATGATATAACATTGGCGAATATAAAGAAGATGATTAAGTCTTTGGATTTGGGAGATAATAGTATAAGGGGTATATTAGGTAGGATTGCTGCTGTATGGAATTATGCTATTGGTAAGGGTATAGTAGATGGTCAGGATTATCCTTTTAGGGAGTGGAAGTACAGTCAGAAGTTTAAGAAGGATAACAGAACGTATTATATTGATTCTTCAAATTTGGTAAAGTTAAGGGATTATTTTATTTCTCATTGTTTGGATATATCAGGTGAATTATTTGGTTATAAGTCAGGTATTGAAGATAGGTTAATGAAAAGGAGCAGTAAAGAGTTTGCTTTATGTTTTTTCCTTATGTGTTATAGGTTAAATGGTTCTTCTCCAATTGATGTTGCGTTATTGAAGGTTGATAATTGCAGTAGGGTTAATATATCAGGTGAAGATTATTGGAAGGTTGAGTTTAAGAGGAAGAAGACAGGAATTCCTGTTGTTTGTTTATTGAAGCGGGATATTATTACAATGGTTTGTTTTGAGCATTATTTGGGTAC
>Ga0326514_10000324_pt1 | contig 32828 bp, 29 predicted proteins | sample 3_2548_0518_D_FD_203653 | JGI IMG/M metagenome (GOLD analysis project Ga0326514, IMG submission 203653) | Bovine rumen microbial communities from UC Davis, California, United States - 3_2548_0518 | ecosystem: Host-associated > Mammals > Digestive system > Stomach > Rumen | place: USA... | reverse complement strand
CTACTTGGGATAACATTCAGCTGGACGTTGTTCGTGACGTTGCCTCTCTGGGTAATGGTCAGGTGACTATCGTTGTAAATGCTTATATGGACGCTGCTGTTGTTCGTGATGAGGCATTTGCTTTCGGTACCACTAAGACTGCCTAAACAATGACACACACACTCAACTGTCATAATCAGTAATAATGAAGGGGAGACCCCGGCTATTCCTAAATCTCCCCTTCTACTTTATTAACAATAAAAGATAAATAACCATGCTTATAGATCTCCCTACAATAAAGAAACACTTGAACCTAGATCCTCAATTTACAGAGGATGATACCTATATTGAGTATCTAGAAGGCGTGGCTATAGAACTAGTACAAAAAGATATAGACCAACCACTAGAAGAGCTAAAGGATGAATCAGATAAACTCCCTCAACCTCTGATCCATGCAATGCTCTACTTGATTGGTAATATGTATGAGTCTAGAGAATCCCTATCCTACACTTCTGTTACAGAAAAGCCATGTTCTCTTACATGGATACTTAGAATGTATAGGGATTATAACAACGCTAATATTTAATATCATGCTAGCCGGTCTACTCAATGAACCTATTACTATAATTGAATCTGCTCTCACTACCAATGATTATGGAGAAGAAGAGCAAGAATGGGTAGAGAAATATACTACAAGAGCCCGTCTAGTACATGATTATGGTAGTAGGTCACAAACTAATTCTGAGATATTTTATACCTCTACCAAGACTTTCCAGGTTAGATATTATGTTCCTGTTACAGTGTTTGATCGTATTATCTGGAATTCTCTTACTTACAGGATCATAGATATTGAACCCTCTAAAGAAATGATGAACTTAACTATTAAAGCTGAACTTGTCAATGAGTGATTGGGATGATAATGAAGTTGAAGAAATTCCTGTAGTTATACCAACCTTGAATGAACTAGATACACTAGGAATACCAGGGAAATTTGTATATTCTTTGCTCAGGAATTCTAGTAAGATTGATTGTAAAGTTTATCCCTTAGTTGCTGACAATGATGCTAAGTTTCCATTCATCATTTACAAGAGATTAAACCTTGTCAGTCTTAATAATAAAGATACCTACCATGAGGATCAGGTGACAATGGAATTTACTATTGTTTCTGATACTTATGCCAAAAGTATTGAACTAGCAAATATAGTAAGAGCTCTGATTGAACAAAGAGATCAAGAATATGGAGATTTTGCTATATCTGATGCTAGACTCAATATGGCTACAGAAGATTATTCTGGAAATGCATTTGTCCAGAAGTTACAGATCGTATTTAACTTAAATTATATAAACTAATGGCTGCTCCTAAAATTATCAAAGGACGTGACCTCATGCTGTTCGATGGTGACGGTCACAGCTATGCTTACGCAACTAATCATGTTTTCACGCTGACTGCTGAAACAACGGATATTTCAAGTAAGGACCATGGTATTTGGGGTGCACAGGAAGTTTCTCGTTACACTTGGGAAATTACCTCTGAAAACCTTTATACAGACTCGGAATATGATAAGATGTTTACTGCCTTGGTTAATGGTAATCCTATCAGTGTTCGCTTTGGTTTGAAAGTTGAACAGGTTGACCTGACTAAGAACGTGGCTGATGGTAATACCGTTCTTCCTTATTGGACATCTCGTGATGCTTATTACGAGGGTAAGGCACTTATTACTTCACTTGTTGCTAACTCTAACAATGGTGAAAATGCCACTTACTCGATTACACTTACCGGATTTGGATCCATCTCTAAGACCACTAGTGGTTCTGGCGGTGATGACGGTGGTGAGGAGTAAACTAGATTCCCTACATAAACCTAATAAAGAACTACTCAGGGATTCTACAATAGTTTCCTTGGGTAGTTCACATTTTTACAGATTATGATAGTAACAATTAAAAAGAAAAAGATTGAACTGAGATATACACTCAGAGCAATGATGATGTTTGAGAATGTCGCAAGTAAAACATTCTCCCCAGAAGGTATAACAGATATTATGACCTTCTTCTATTGTATAGTATTATGTTCAGGTAAGGATTATTCACTAAGTTTTGATGATTTTATTGATTATCTCGATGATAATCCTGAGAAATTAACAGAGTTTTCAGAGTGGTTAACACAAGTAATCACTAATGAGAACTACTTAAAAAAAAACTAACCGGATCTGAAACAGGTGATGTTCCCGTTCTGATGTTTCATTATCTGTTTCAGGTTTTAGTATATCAGTTTAGAGTCCTTACTGTAGAGTATTTTATGGATCAGTGTACAGAATGGGAATTGAATGACCTGATTGATAATATTCCTTTCCTGGATAGAAATCAATGGGAAATAGGACGTCTTCAAGCTTGGATTACTGCACAAACTTCCTCTACCAAAAAGTTATCATTCCAAGATATCTGTACATTCAAATGGGAACAGAAGTCTGATATTCCTGAGGATATACAGCATGATCAGGAAATAACTAGTGAGGAAATTAATAGACTTAAAACATTAGCAAAAAGATGGGAAAACTGATATATTCTACGACCGATTTAGAAACTGCTTCTGCTGAGGTCCTTGAAGATGTAGATTCTGCTCTGGTTGCTGCTGCCTATAGGATAAGAGATAATATGAGAGCTTCTTTTATCTCAGGATCATCTCTCTATAAACGTTCAACACCAGGATATGCAGGATTAGCAGATGGTATAGTCCTCGGTAAACTAGATAATTCTAAAATTACGATCCATGCAATGGGAGATAAATCGGTCCCCGCAACATGGAAGACCAGATTGTTTGTTGGAGGTACCACTGAAAGAACACAAACTAAACGTCAAGGGAAATCCATCAAACCATACTCTAAAGGATATATACGTGCAAATGAAGCTATCGATAAAGGATTAGCTGGAGCACAAAATATCCTTGAATCATACATAAATACTGCACTCAATGGCTAATAATCTTACTGCGGTTATAGGAGCGGATACCACTGGTTTTCAAAAGGCCATTGATTCTGCGAAAGTAACCTTAAAGAACTATTCAAAGGAGGCAAAAAACTCCTCTAACCAGATTAAGGCCAATACTGAAATTACTTCTCAACAAGTACAGGCCTATAATAAAGTGGTTAAGTCCATGGAGAGAGCTACTCAAGGAACCAAATCTGCACAACAAGCACAGAAGGCACTCCAGAAACAGATAGCATCTCTCAGAAATCAGTGGTCAGAATTATCTGATACAGCAAAGTCTTCAGATTTTGGTAAGTCTATATCAGAATCTATTAAAGCCGCTGAATCAGAATCTGCCAGACTCTCAGAAACCATAAAGAATACTAAATCACAAATAGGAGAACTTGGTAAATCCGCTACACAATCTTCCACTATGGTAGATTCTCTTGGAGCTTCCTTCACAAAAACATTCCAAGAATTTGCTAGCGGATCTATCAATGAGTCTATCAAGAAATTACAACAAGTAAAAGAAGCTCTGAAAGCTGCACAGGCCTCTACCACAGAAGCTGGAGTAGCAATGGAAGGTGCTGGAGCCGCCGCCGGTTCTATGAATCCTTATATTCTTGCTGCTACATTGGCCGCTGGTGCATTGGCTACTGCTTTCAAATCAATTTTCTCTGTTACTACTGAATTTAGTCAGGCTATAAAAGAATTTGGCGTTCAAACAGGAATGTCAAAGGATAACCTAGACATGATCGCTTCTTCAGCAATACAGCTAGGGGCAAAGTATGGAGAATCCTCTAAAGAAATTATAGAGGCTGCTACAAAAATAGCTGGAATAGCTCCTGAAATAAAAACTAATGCTGCTGCCCTGACGGAAGTAACAGATGCCGCTAAACTATTGGCTCAAACTGGATTCATGTCAGTGGATGATGCTGGACAAACTTTGATAGATACCTGTAGAACTATGGGAGTATCTATTAAAGATCTAAACCAAGTAGTTAATGCCTTAGTTGGTGCCTCAGTCTCAGGTTCTGCATCAGTTCAGTATATATCTAAAGCTATGTCCTCTTGTAATGCCTCTGCTACTACAATTGGTATTAGTTTCTCAGGATTAGCTGCCATTATATCTACTGTTGCTCCTAGATTTAAAGATGCACAACAGGCCGGAGAACTATTGAATGATGCTTTCCAGGCTCTAGCTTCACAGACAAATAATGAATTTAATCCCGCTATCGTTGGACTTGATAATGCCTTAGACAATTTAGCAGACGCGCAACTTGATGATGTTAAACTTGCTAATATTGTAGGTAAATCAAATGTGGCCATGATAAAAACCCTGATTGAGGAAAGAAATTCTATCAAAGAACTTACAGGGGTTGTCATAGGATCTACTGCTGCTCAAGATGCAATGAGAGCCAAACAAACTGATCTACAAAAAGCTACAGCCCAGTTTAAAGAAGCTTGGAATGGAATGCTCCAGGCTCTTGCTAATACTACAGTCTTCAAGAAAATACGAGAAGCTATAGAAGCTATCGTTACTTCACTTAAGACTGGACTTGAATGGGTTACTAAGTGGATTAATAAGTTTGGAAGTAGTAAAAGCAGTGTAGAGGAAACCATCAGTACCATAGAAGAGGCGGATGAAGCATTACAATCTACTGGTGAAAAAGCTAGGAAAACAGCTGAAGATATAGAATTCTTTAATAATGCAGCATCAGATAACCTTGAGGCTGTAGCTCAACTTAGAGAATTAGAAGAAGAAATCAAGAGAGTACAACAAGCATATTCACAGTTATCAGCAGAAGAAAAAGCTGCTGCCTCTGGACAAGATATGCTTAATAAATTAGATGAATTAAGAGCTAAAGCACAGGGAGTTAGGGAAGAAATGCAGAAGACACAAGATGAAGGTATTACACCTCTCGGAGAAAATACTTCTGGTCTTGATGCTTTCACTGCTGCCTTAGGATTAGGAGCTGATGCCCTCACATTCTTCTCTTCTGTCATGGCTAAAGTGACCGGAGATGAGGAATCACTGAGAAAGGCTATCACTACAATAATGGTAGTACAATCAGCCGCTAACCTAGTAACTAAAGCTTCTAATACTCTAAATACACAATCCGCTATTATCCTAAAAGTTAGAGCCCTACAAGAGTCTGCTGCTGCTTTGGCTATAAAAATAAAGACAGCTGCTGAAACTAAGGGTACTGCTGCTACTAAGGCTGCTACTGCTGCACAAGCTGCTCTTAATATAGTAACTAAGGCTAATCCTTATGTCCTATTAGGAACTGCTATCCTGGCTGCTGGTGTTGCACTCTATGCATTCTGCTCTAAGTCTAAAGAGGCTGAGGCTGCTGCAAAGAGACAGAAAGAAGCCGCTGAAAAGGCTGCAGAAGCTTGGAAGAAATATAAAAATGATCTCTCTTCTGCGGGAGCTGATCTATTATCAACTTATACAAAACTGAGAACAGAATGGGTACACCTTAAGGATGAACATTCTAAGACTCAGTGGATAAAGGATAATAAATCTGAGTTTGATAAACTTGGAGTTTCTATAGATAATGCATCAGAGGCAGAGAATTTCCTTGTCACTAATACACAGAAAGTTGTATCAGCTTTCATGTTACGTGCTAAGGCTGCTGCTTATGCTGCTAGGTCAGTTGATCAATGGAAAGAATATCTCGATAAGAAAGAAGAACTTGATAAGAAGAACCCACAAGTCCGTGCTGGTGATAAAAACTACAATACTACCGCCGGTGGACATACTACACAATACGGAAATGAATATGTCAATTCCGATGGTAGTTGGGTATACACAGAAAAAGGTGCTAAAGAAGAGAATGCAAGAAGAACTAAGCAGAATGAAGAATCTTTAGCCCCATTATTAGAAGAAATTAAACGTAATTCTGAAGGACAATTACAAGCTGAAATTGAAGCCGCTGGTCTCTTAAAGGGAGCAGGAGTAAGAAAGAAAGTTACTGACGAACCTACGAAAACAACCCCAACCAAGACCGATCCAAAGAAACAGACCGTTTATCCGGAAGGGTCTTTGGCTAAATTAGGACAGGATATCCAACTTAAGCAACAAGAACTTAATCTTGCTGTTTCAGATGAATCTAGAGCTAAAATTCAAAAAGAGCTGGATGCACTTTTAAAGAGAAAGGAAGAAATAGAAGCCAAACTGAAACCTGTTATTCCAGAGGGTTCTATGCAATGGTTAGAGAATGAAATCTCTAAACGTGAAGTCCTTTTGAAGGCTGCGGTTGATGATGAATCCAGAGCTAAGATACAAGCTGAGATCAAAGAACTTACAGGACAGAAAGAACTTATCCTCCTGAAATTAAAACCGGTAATTGATGATAAAGATATCAGAGAACTGGAAGAGGATCTCTCAAAACATCACTTGGAGGTTCAGACAACACTAAAGACACAAGCAACAGAAGGAGTTCCTAAGTCTGGCGCTGAGAAAGCTTCTAACGCTGCTCAGATGTTAAAGACAGAATTAGAATATAGCCAATCTTTAGTGAAATCCTATCGTCAGCAATATGAATTGATACAACAAAAGGCTAAAGCTGGTGCTACACTTACGGCAGATGAACAGAAATTAGTATCTATCTATCAAGAGGCTACTAAAGCTGTAGAAAATCTATCATCCGCTTACTTGGATGCAGCTAATAATGCTGATAAACTAAGAACAAAAGCCCAGTTGAAGAAGTCTATCTACAAGGGTATCACTGGAACTATTGATAACTTAGGAAATCTTAACTCTTCTGTATCTTCTGTTGGAAATACTTGGAAAGACCTGGCTGAAAATTGGGAAGATAAATCTGCTTTTGAACAAGTAACTGATGGTATCTCTGCTGTCATTACCACTATACAATCTGCTATCGGTGCCTATGAAAGTATTATGGACACTATAGAAATGTTTGGCGAGATATCAGCTGCTATGTCTGCAAAGAAAGTAGCTGAGAATGCCGCTGAGACTGCATCAGATACTACTAAAACTACTATTGCTGCTACTAATACCCAGACCAGAATAGCTAATAATCAGGCTGAACAAATGTCTGATATGGCTAGTGTAGGAACAAAAGAGGCTGCTTCTATAGCTTCTGCTACAGCTTCTGGTGCTTCTCTACCATTCCCTGCTAATATTGCTGCTATTGCTGCTGGTATAGCTGCTGTCGTTGCTGCATTTGCTATGATCGCTTCCTTTGCAGATGGCGGTATCATAAAGGGAAAAACTACTAATGGAGACTATAATCTGGCTAGAGTTAATTCTGGTGAGATGATCCTGAATGGTAGTCAACAAAAGAGACTGTTTAACCTGTTAGATGGAAACGGTGGATATAGTAAACCAGGAAGTGGAAAACAAAAAGTAGACTTCAGAATTTCAGGAACCGCTTTGAAAGGCGTTCTTAGAAACGTTGATACTAAAAAATCTAAAATATGATATACAAAGGTTACTTCAGGACTGTAACTAAAGATGTCATAGAAGTATTGATTACTACCAGTGGATCTACCGGAGAAACTGAGATTACCTTGGCTGGTGAATCCCCGGTAGTAATCTCCACTTCATCAGATTCTGTGTTTAGTCCTATTAAATCCAGATCATGCACGGTTAGTATTGTTACTACCACACTTTTACAAGACATCTATTCCGGAACATCTCATGGAACTTCTATGGTTGTTAATAATCTTACCAAGGCTAAGTGTTTGTTTTTTGGATTTGTAACTCCAGCGGAATATAATCAGCCTTGGGTAGGAGTAGATATATTAGAGATAGAAGGTGTTGACGCTATCTCTACCTTGAAAGACTATAAATATAGCTATTATAACTACGGAGAAGGACTAGTCCAAATCTCCAATATACTGAAGAAATTATTAAAGGATACAGCTGGATATGAGAAGATCTGGATGCATACTGAAGCATGTCGTAACTCTTCTAAATCCTCTAGTATTCCTACAGTAACAGAGTGTATAAATGATGATATATTCTTCTCTGATGATGATGAACATGAACCCATCACAAGTTATGAAGTTCTAGAAGAAATTGGTAACTTCTATGGATTCTCTATGGTTCCTGATGGTGATGAGATATGGATTATAGACTATGAAGCTCTAATCCAAGGAAAATCTACTTGGAAAGATCTAGTCTCCGGAAGTACAGTCACTAAAACAATAACAGGTACCATAACAAAGGGAGATTACCTTGGAGATGACCAAAATATGGAAATGGAACCTGTCTATAATAGAGTTCTTGTTGAAGCTGATGTCAGAGATGTTGAAGCTGATGACCTGGATGTTGACTATGAAAAAGAAATGAACTTAGGAACATTTTTTAGACAATCAGAAACAGGAGCAGTTAGATCAGATGGTAAAAACTGGACTGTTAATGCACGTTATTTTGAATTAATTCTAGGTTCTTACGGTGGATTTGGTGATAATAATGAATGCTGGAGAACAGTAGCCATAACTAATACAGAATTCTATGGGTATGGCTATCGTCTAACTGATAATTTTACTAACATAGAAACTAATATACCTTCAGCCGCCATGATGTTCCCCTATAATTCTGGTGGACTGTTGAATGTTATCCCTTGTCAATGTGCACTCCCTAGTCAGCTCTTTGGATATGAATCAACCAAGGAAATGCCTTTTGATACTTCTTGGGAAAACTATATATCATTCTTTCCATCTGTTTTCTGGATACATAAATATTATGCAGATAATAATATATCCGGCTCTGCTACACAATCTAACTGGGAAAACTCATTCTATGAAAATCACTTAGGGGGAACATATCCAGTACTCTATTACTATGGAGATAAATTTGTGAACTATTCTCCAGCAGATTCTAATCAAACTAGTTATCTCTGCTTCACTGGAGATATCTGGTGGCAAAGAAACTGTAGCCATGATGATGTAAACTATCATATGTGGAATGTTGATGGAACTAAAATTCAAGCCTTTAACTATCCAATTTCTATGGTAGGTGCTAATGGAGAAGATTGGGCTTACTCTAGACGTAGCTCTGACTCTGGTTATAATACTGGATGGCGTATGTTAAAGGTAAGACTAAGGATAGGAGATAAATATTGGAATGGATCTTATTGGACTACATCATCCTCTACATTCTGGATCCCTTATCACAAAACAAATGTAGTAACTGATGAAGAAGCCTTAGTATGGGAAGGATGGAATAAACCTGTCACTAACCATAACTATACTTATAAGGTTGGTAAAGATGCATTTGTTATACCTATCACTTCTTCTGATAGACTATACGGAAAAATGGAAATACAAGTATGGATGCCTAAGATACCTTGGAGTAATCAATTGTATTCAGATGGTGGATACCTGAAAGTTAATTATGAGCAATGTCCTCCCGTTATATTCATGAAGAATTTTGGATTTACATTATGTACTGTAGATAAATCTCAGAAGTGGTATACAGCAGATCTTGAGAAAGAAAAGACTGGATCTGATGATGATATTATCTACAAGAATACCATCAATTCTCAGAATATTACAGACATGGATGACCTAACCCTTAAGATTAATACATGGAATTCTAAAAAACCTATTGCTAAGTCATACCTATGTGATAAGACCTACTATAATTCAGGATCAATGTCACTCTCTGGAGATGCTTACTATCATACCTCAGGATTTGTCTCTCCTTCTGGATACACACGTAGACAGGAAGAAAATCTGATAGAGAAATACAGAGCTCATTATTCTACACCTAAGAAGATATATAATGTTGAAGTAAGGGGTTTAAGAGATCCATGGAAAGTATACACTACTACAGCATTATCAGGCACTTATGTTGTTGATGAGCAAGAATTTGATGTTAAATCAAATGTTAATGACCTTAAATTAATTGAATATTAAGATATGGCTGATTTATCAATATCATCTCTTGAGTCTAGACTGTCAGACTTAGAGATCAGAATGGACCAAGAAGCCAATAGACTAAATTTGGCTAAACAAGCTCATCAGACAGACTATAATGCCTTAGCTTCAGCCGATAGTACATTAAGAAATGACTTAAATGAACTGTCTGATGAATCTCATGATCACTACCATGAATTAGCTGCTGCCATACAAAATCATTCTAGTGATATTCATGATATACAGATACAAGATAATAATCAGGAAGCACATCTCTTAACACATGACAGAGATATTGAGAAAAATGCACAAGATCTCAGGGCTATGGATGTTGAACACCATAATGAACTCCATCGTCTGGCTAACGGAATTAATAACCTTGAATCTAGATTGCAGTCCGTTGAGCTAGTTCAATTGGAAACCCCTGAACATGTTATCATATCTCTGGAAGACTATACAAAGATGCCAGCTCCTGATCGTGAAACCCTATATTTTTGTTGGGAAGAGGAGGATTAAACTATGGCTCTTTATTATGATCAAAAACCCATATCACAAGTACACTGGAAGTCTAAATCTATAGCTGCTATATATTACGGTGCTCAACTAGTATGGGAAGCTATCAGATCTTGCTTTGGTAGTGGGATGTGGATACGTAAAAAACCCTGGCTGTATAAAGAGGGTTGGAGAAAAACCAAAAAATACTAATTAACATATGGCTAAAGTAATTAATGACCCTATAGGAGATTTTGAAACCTCTTGGGAAAATTATTCCGGTGAGTCAATAGAAAATTTCCTAAAAGAAAAATTACAAAATAGATGTGGATATTTGTATAGAACTCCTAACAAAATTGGTGACTATTACTATATCTATGGTTTCTTGGATTATGAGGAGTTCTTAGCCTGGGAGAGCGGGGAAGATATAACCCCAATGTTCAGACTCCAACTTCCCAATATTGAGAATGATACCTTCTCTGTTTCACTTTCTACTAATTCTGATATTACTAAGATATATAACCTGGGTGATGGTGTCTTTGTTAATCTTAGATATACATCTACCAAGACCGATGTTCATACTGGAGAAATCTCAGATACCAACAATGATGGTACCCTTATAATCCAGCGTTCTATGACTGGTGTATATATTGAGGTTGGACGTGTTAATATCAGCCCTAAATTACAGGGAGATTCTTCTTGGACACGCTTTAATCTTACCCCATTCCTTGGTGATGGTGACCAGAAAATCAGAATCCGTGTAGAAGATAACGTTACAGGCGCAGTATCTTCTTCTGTCGTATTCTCATCTATTGTTAATACTAAGCTCGCATTAAGAAATGCCACTGATATGACTAAACCTCTGAATTCAATGGCATTGTCTTATTATATTGAAGGCCTTGTTGCTAAGACCTTGAATATGAAAATTACATATCCTGATGGTACTAGAAATACGTTCACTAATGCTGTAAGTGATATCTCTTATACTGAGGTCCCCTATACAGCTACTCTCTCTGGTACATTCCCATCAGGTACATACTCTGTTGAATCTTGGTTGAGTGTAGATGGAACAGTCTATGAGTCTAAACATATCACTAACCAATTCTATTATATTGATGGACAGTCTAGTGAATCTATTATCGTTGTAAATGATGTAGTTTCTAAATGTGAAACCTTTATCAATACTAAATTCTTATCATTCACGCTCTACAATAGATCTAGTAATGTAAGAATTGAGATTTATGCTTCCGGTGAGAAATTCATTGATTATACTTACAATAATGCAGAAACTGGTAGAGTCTATGATTTCTATAACTCGATAGAAACGGAATCTACAGCCACTGTCCTTAATGCTACTATTAAAATTACTACAAGCACACAAACTCTTACCTATCCTCTTACTATTGATAACTCTGCAGATATGAATCCTACGGTTGGTGCTATATGGTCTCTTAATACAAAGAACCGTAACAATAGTGAGGAAAACCCAGAATGGATTGAACCTATTGCCGCTGCTAAATGGAATGGATTCTATTTTGGTGAGAATGATGGTTGGTTGTCTGATTCTGATGGTAATTCCCTTCTGAGAGTTCCTGCATATGAATCAGTAGAGTTTGGCCTTAATCCTTATGATGCTCTCTCAGAAAGTGTTGGTGCTACTATAGAGCTTGATTTCAATGTCTATAATGTTGCTAATAACACTGATCCTATTTTAACCATAGGTAATTCTGTGGAGGGTCGTTTCGTAGGATTTAGGATGTATGCTGATAATGCTTACTTCTTAACTACAAACCTTCAGACTATTGCTGACCAGGATATCATGTTCCAGACTGAGGCTAGAACACATATTGCTATTAATATTGTTCCTAACCTTAACAATAGTGGACTTAACTATATCCGTCTGTTCATAAACGGTATTATGAACCGTGAAATGATCTATTCTTCTAGTGACGTGATAAGTGTTAATAATCCTAAGATCATTATTGGTGGTGAAGCTGCTGATGTTGATGTCTATGGTATCCGTGTTTATAAGAAATCATTGTCTGCTGCTGATGTGAGAAAAGACTACATGGCTTCTCTCCCTACCAGTGAAGAAAAGATTGCATTCAGATCTGCTAATGATATCTTACAAGCTAATGGTCTTATCTCTTATGAAAAATGTCTAGAAAAATATAATACTCTTGTTTGGACTGGTGATGTTCCTTCTTATGTTACCGGTAATGTTAAGTATAAAGGTGATCTCTTGATTAATATCATTGGTGATCCTGACCATTCTGGTACCTTAACTAATATGGAAATCAAAGGACAAGGTACATCTTCTAGAGGTTATTGGAAATGGAATCATGAATGGAAGTTTAAGAATGCTGAAACTTCTCTCTGGACTGATGGTAATGGAAACTTACAAGGATCTTTCTATAAATTGAATACTGGTGATAGAAAAATCCAGAAGCTATGTTCTAAACTTAACTGGGCTTCTTCCATGCAGTCTCATAAAATGGGTTCTTGTAAACTCTATAATGATCTCTGGAAAGCCATTGTAGGCGGTAACTCTATTTCCAAGACTTCAGGTTATACCGGAGCTCGTGTTGCTATTAATGAGGTTCCTTTCTTGTATTTCGTTAAAGCTACACCCGCTGCTGAACCTATATTCTATGGTCTTGTTACTATGGGATCTGCTAAATCTGATGATAATACCTTTGGTTATGTCAAGAATAGATGGCCTCAATACTTAGCTATTGAAGGTTCTGATAACGGTATGCCTCTGACACTTCATCAGGTTCCTTGGATTGATGAAGAGGTAACTTATGATGAGGATGAGGAATACTATGTTTATGCAGGTGCCGGACAATGGGACTATATGAGAGGTAATCAGAATAATATTACCTACTTTAGAGATGCCAATAACTTTGTATATCTCCATTCTACCAGACTTAAGACTTGGGTTAATGGAGAGAAGGACAAATCTTATCAATATGTAAAATCTAATGGTGATATATTCAGATATGACTACATTTCTGAGACTTGGGTAGATGGTGGTATTACCTGTGTTACTCCTTGTTCATATCACATGGATGGTAAGAATAAAGTTATTGATGTCTATCCAGTCTATGAAACTCTCAATGCTAATACACAAATGGGAACCTCTAGCTTTACTATAGATTCCTTGAAAGCATGGAGAATACAAGACTTCAAGAATAATGTTGCTAATTACTATAATGTTAATGATACTCTGTATACAATGACATTCTGTAAGATGGTAGCTGCTTCTGATAATAGATGTAAGAATACATATGAATATCTTGATCCTACAACCAGAAAGATCTGTTTCCTCCAGGATGACTTGGATACCATCTTCCTTACCGATAACGTAGGTAGAAAGACTAAACCTTATTATCTTGAGGAACATGACTTAGATAGTTCTAATGCTACCTTCTGGAATGGTGAAGATAATGTATTCTATAACCTTATGGAGGAAGCCTTCCCAACAGAGCAAATTGCTATGCTGAAATCTATTCTTGATACCATGGCTACAGACGCTTTTGGTGGATCTATAGAGGGATGCTTACAGAAATATTACTTCAGTACACAAGAGTATTTCCCATCTGTTGCTTATAATGAGACCGCTAGACTTCTCTATGAGGAGGCTTCTGTAGCTCAGGCAGAACATAGATATACTAACTCTACTCCTGCTATTACTCAGGCCCTTGGTGATCAACTTCAGGCTGAGAAGAACTGGTGGAAATGGAGAATTCCTTACCTTCAGTCATTAGCTTCTGTAAAACCATTCTATGTTCGTGCTTCTAATGGTCTGTCATTCCGTTCTCTGCTAACCCCGGGAGGTGCACGTCCTAACTATTCATTTGGAGTTATCCCTTATATCTGGTTGTATCCAAAAGTTGGTGTAGGTCAGTCATTAGGTTCTGATACTGCTCGTGTTCCAGCCGGTCAAACATATAATACTATCAATGTAACTGCTGACGGTAATACTGATATCTATATTTATGGTGCTGATTACTATAAGTCTTTTGGTAACTTTACTGCTAAATCTCTGGCCGCTACATTTGAGTTGACTGGTAAGCATCTTGAGGTGTTTGAAGCTCCTAAAGGTAGTGGAACTGATGGCGGTAACTTTAGACCCGTAGCCATGACCATTAACTGTCCTGTTCTTAAGACTCTGAACTTAGCTGGACAAAAAAGTATTGGCGGATCTATGAACCTTAGTAAATGTAATAAGCTTCAGGTAGTAAATCTGAGTGGTTGTGATGGTCTGTCTAGTATCTATTTCCCACAGACTAACTCTCTCCGCTCTATCACTTGGCCTTATTATAATAGTTCAGCTCGTAATCTTAGATCATTCACCCTTATTGGTTGTCCTAATCTTGATAATGCTTCTAAGACTCTGAATGGTGCAACCCTTAGCAATATTACAAGTTTCACTACTGATGGATCTCTGTCTGGTGATACTATTGCTAAGATCTGTCATGACTCCGCCACAACATTGTCTGAGATGCACTTGATTAGAGCTAACTTTGAGGTTACCAGTGAGAGTCTATCCTTAGATCTCTTGTCAGCTCTTTGTAAGTCTGGTTCTACAGCTACAGGTAATATCACACTTGGTTGTAAGATGACTAATGAACAGAAGACTGCCTTGATTAATAAGTTTGGAGATATTGATGATCCCGGAAATGACCTCTATCTTGTTTATCAATTTGACAGACAGGATACTATTACCATTAGCGGTGATAATCTTCTCTTGAACGGAGCTTCTACAGAATATACTGTTTCTTATCTGCCTAATGACTTTATCTCTAGTACATGGACAGTCACAGGAGCAGCTAGCTGGCAAAAAATTAATAATTACAAGATTAGTGTCGTAGCTAAAAACTTTGATTCTACTATAACTATCGGATGTACTATTAAACGTATTGGTGCTAAGGATGTTTCTGCTACTAAAACCGTAGATGTTCAGGTTGCTACCCCAATAACTGCCGTTGTTATTGAGAAGCAAGGTATAACGGGAACGGGTAAGAAGACATTCTCATATACGGTTGGTCCTAAATGGAATATCCCCGTTACTTCTGTTGTAGCTAACTTCACTGATGTACCTACAGGTGTTGAGATACTTAATGTCGCAGCTTCACAGCTCACCTCCTTAGGAACATTACAGGGAACTATAACATTTGATGTAAATACCTTTACCGCAAGTTTCAATAACTATGCAAACCTTAATCTTACTGTAAACCTGAGTACTGGCACTAGTGTTTCTACTACTGCTAAGGTTTGGTTTATAAAGGAATTTGATAAGACTACTTATCAAGGTAGTACTCTTGGTGTTGTAGAGGGAGAAAGTGGTTATTTACCTAGTCTCAAAATAGGAACTGGTGACTTATGGTGTGCTTATGAATCTTCTAATGCGGAACACCTATTTGAACCAGGAATTAGTTCTATCCAGGGTGCTTCCTATAGTATTACAAATAATCTAGCAAGAGGTGGTTACTCTACTGTTGTAGAATATGCTGGTGGTGCTACTGTTTCAGGTTCAGGCTTTGAAGGAAGTGGTGTTTCAGTTACTGTTAATCAAGCCTTGGATGATTATATCTGTAATATATCATTAAGCGCTGATAACACCTTCAATGATTCTTCTGAAGTAAATGCAAATATTACCATCCCAATTACCTTCACGGATCGAGATCCTGTTAATGATGGATTGATCACTACTAATAGTAGTATTATCTTAAAGACATGTCCCTACTATTATGCATATTATGAACCTCTCATAATCCGTGCTACAACTGGTGGTGTTGCCTTAAGATGGTTTAATGGTAGTACATATGAATATCTTATCTCTGATACCTATAGAACAGATCAGACTTGGATAGAAGCACAGAAATTTACTAAAGGACTTCCTGTCTATGGTTCTGCTACCTATGGTTATGGTGAATTGCGTATTCCTAATGGTAAAACTGCTTATCTCCGTCAGAAGACTTATAATTCTGCTGCTACTCTTAATAGTGACGGATCTATATCTGGTGGACGTGTTCAGCTGTTAAATGTAGCCCCTGAGAACTCTGATGCTCTTGCTGGTATTCAATGGGCTGGTTCACTCCTTGGTCTTCTTAAAGATCATGGTGCAAGTGGTGGTAATCTTGCTGGTATTTTCAAATATCGTTCAAGTAATGGTTCAGATTGGAATGGAACTTCTGCAACTTTGAATAATAAACTGAAGACATTACCTAAACTTCCAAAAGATTATGTAGTAAATAATGCTTATCGTTCAATCTTTGAAGGACAGAGTGATGTAGTTGCAATGTCTGGAAATACTATTTCTGGAACCTCATATCTTCAGAGTAATAATACTGATCTATCTCAAAACACCTATGTCTATGAGAGCATGTTTAAGGATTGTACCTCACTTACTAGCGTTCCTGTCATAGCTACCTCCACTCGAACAAACGTGGCTGCTAATGCTTGGAATAATATGTTTAGTGGTTGTACAGCACTGAAACAGATAACCCTGTATACTAGAGTTAGATCAGATAGACTAAATGGAATATTTACTGATTCTTCTATTACAGCTGTAAATGGTACATATTATCCTGTTAGCTCAACTTCTACAGATGGTAATTTATTCTGTCAACCTATTAGATCTACTGCCACCAAGTTATTTGATATAGTTCAAGGACCCGACATTACTACGGCTTATGTTTTTGGTGAGATGTATATGAATTGTACTAGCCTTACAACTGCTCCTACATTCAAAAATACTCTTATATCATCTCTATATCAGACGTTCAATGGATGTACTTCACTAACTATACCAGCAACTTTCGATAATTGTGTGTTTCAGACCCCAGTATATAGCAGTACACCAAGTGATTATAATAATATGAAGAATATGTATCAGAGATGTACGGCTCTTGCGAGCTTCAATAACTCTAACTATTGGCCCTCGTTTGATCATACTGCCGATACATCTGCTACTGGAGGTACTAATGGGTATATGCTTGGTCAAAATATGTTTAATTGCATGTTCCTGAATTGTACGGCTCTAACAAGCTTTACTGGTCCTAACATTGGAACACTTAGATACGGTAATGATGTTATTCTAAGTATGTTCCAGGGATGTACTAAGCTTGAGACTGTTCGTGACTTTAATATCATTGGCGAGAACGGATCAAATTCTTCTATTACTCAATCTTTAAGTGGTGTGTTCTATAATTGTAGAAAACTCACTACTTTCGTGAATAGTAGGATAGAATTAAGTAAAGTTACTAGTTTTACAGATATGTTTAATCAATGTCTACTCCTAGAAAATCCACTTCCAATACATATTAGATCTAAAAAGACCGGTACTCTCGATTGTAAAACAATGTTCAAGGGTTGTGCTAAATTGGTATGTCCTAATCTCACATTTGACAAAACTAGTACTACATTTACTGCTGATTCTGAGAGCTTCCTTAACACGACAGAGATGTTCAATGGATGTGAGAGCATGACCAATCTGAATCCTAATGGTGTGACAGGTTTCTGTGGACTTGACTTCTATACTGCCTATGATGGAAAACAGACTTTTGCCAATTGTAAAAAATTGCAATCATTACCAACTTATACAGTTTATTTTACAGGCACTCTAAGTTCTTATAATCTATATTTCTATTTACTTGGAACAAATTGTAGCACACCTGTAGATCTTAGTAATGTTACCGTAGACTTCAATATGGCTACTTCAAGCAACACAATATCATATGGTGCTATATTTGGATCTACGGGTTATCTTGCAAATATCAGTAAAACACCTTCCATGTCTGGAAAAACTAATGCTACTGTGACCATAGATTCTACTCTATTACCTACCACAGTTACGGAGGTTGATCTCAGTGGATTTAATAAGTTTGGTGAAGCACAAACATCTTCTTCACGTTCAGATACTCACCTAACAACTGGAGGATTGGCTAAGGTGTTTAGTGGACGTACAAACCTGAAGAAAGTTAAATTTGGTTTCACAGATTCAGCTTCTTCTTCTGATTATAGAATTTCATCTCTATATCAGACGTTCATGGGATGTACAGGTCTTGAGACTGTAGAAGGATTGGATTACATTGGTGAACTGGGAGACTGTTATAAAGCTTTCAATGGTTGTACCTCTTTGGCTAGTATCACTATTCCTAACCCCACATACAGGACTATTGGTTACTATCAGGAACAGTTTGGTAATATGTTTGAAGGATGTACAAGTCTTAGGAGTGTAGTATTCAAACCTGAAACACTTTATGGTACTACTACTTCTGGTCACTGCTTTACCTATATGTTTAATCAATGTTCTTCACTGAATAGTATTACATTTATGGTAGCAGATGTAGGAAGTATTGAGTCTTATCACTGTAATAGAATTTTCTATCAGGGTCTCCCCGGCAGTGGTACTCTCATAGTACCTGAAGGAAACAACACACTGGCTAAGTATAAACCTAGTGGATGGGCTGTACAAGTTATCGTACCTTAAAAATCATTAATAATATGTTAGTACACGGAGATAAAATATTTGCACATCCGGGTTACTATCTACAATGTTCAGATGGGGGAGCAGGTTTAACCCTGCCCTTCCATACTGACGTAGTAGAGATTGAACTTCCGGATACTGTTGAAAAGAGTGGAGAACTGTTCTTGATTGGTGGTCGTTACTTGGTAAAGCTGAATGAGACTACTAAGAAGAGACTAATCCACCTCTTATGGAGCAATGATGATCAGATAGCTGTTATTCTTAATAAAGAGGAAGAACCAGAAATGTTTGATCTCATGCAGGGATGGAGAGCTTGGTTTAGCAAAGTCATAAAGAAAATGAAAGAATTCTGAAATGTTTAAACAACTCTTAGATTACCTTGGAGTTATTTCAGACAACCTGATAAAGCTAGACAAGACAGTAGGATTTAAAGGTCTCCTCAAGTATGCGATCTTAATAGTGATCATCATAGGTCTGTTTAATTTCAAGGAAGTAGCTAAAACCGGGATAGAGATAATTTCAGATTTACAGGAAGAAATACATAATGATAAATTAGTAAAACGGGATGAACTGATGGGAGAATTATTACCTCTCCTGTCAGAATTCCGTGGTTACTGTTCAGCAGATAGAATCTTATACTTTGAATACCATAACTCAAAGGAAAATTTAGTGGGTATTCCTTTTAAGTATCTAGATCTTACACTACAATGTTGTCGTTATGGTATGGCTCCTGTAACTGATAGGAATTTTAGAGACATTAATTCTGGTCTTATTATGAGGCTTTATGAAAAGATCAAGTTTGGGGATTATGCATATTGTGGAGGTGACCTAGATCCTTCCTTTCAAACCGCATATCCTGAGGTTCATGCTTTTTTCAATGAAGTCAGTGATGAAACAAAACAGAGAATGTTCCTTAGTATCCCAGGTTATAAACAGCCCCTTGGTTTGATTGTTATAGAGTGGGCTGATGAGGTAGAGAACAGAGATTTGGAGAAAGTGCAGGAAGCTTCTAAGGTATTTCTTCCTAGAATTACTGCCTTGATTAATTCAAAAACAATAAAATGAGTAAGAAAGAAAAGAAAGTAATCAAAGAGGCTAATAATATTCAGAAGGCAGATGCTCCTGTACTTCCAGAGGAGGAATCTGTCTTGAATGGATATTATAAGAAGATACTGGGGGGTGAATGGACTGGCTCTATTCCCACAACAGAAGATTATATCAAGGCTAGACAACTCAGAGCCCTTGGAAAAATCTAAAAATAACAAGACCCCTCAAATCCTTAATAGTGTAGGGTAGTGATGATGGACCTACTACCTTGATTTACTATCCTACATTATAATTTTGCAATAAAAAGAGAAAGGGAAGATGATCTTAGTGTCAAATTCCCTTTTCCTTTCAATTCCTTATATATGATGATACATAATAGAATTCTATTATGTATAAAGGAGGAAAATGAACTTTATTTTATTAATTTTTTTAAATGTTTACAAATGTTATACATTAGAGACAATAAACTCGAGTGGACAGAGAAATTTCATAAACTCGAGAAGGATGAGACACCGGTTTGGAAAGGCACACCCGGTTGGAAAGCTTTGAATGTGAGAGAGGAGTTACCAGAGCTAGAGAAAATGGAGGAGGAATATAAGAATCTTCTCCAGGATTGTATAGACACTGATGATACTCTCACACAAGTAGAAGAATTATTAGGAGAAGAGGGATTACCTTCTGATACTTTCAAGTTTGACTATAAGATGTATCTATGGAAGAAAATAGTGGATCTACCCAAAGACGATAGAGAAGCTGGAAAAACCATAGGTAAACACACCATCACAAAGGAAGACATAGAAATGGCTGAAGGTATTTTCTTAGGAGATTGGGTCTATATCAGTCCTTGGGTACAATACAAGAAAGATAGGACCAACAAGAAATGGGAATATAAAAAGAAAAAGAAAGGAAATTATGGCAAATCAAAACGTAAACCCTGATAATTTCCCAATTGAAGTATCCATATCTACCCACCCAGCGCACAGCAAGGAAGAATGTGACTATAATGCGTCTAGGAATGCATGGATATTTCAACCACAGTATATAACTCTTAGAGGTTTTGTTGAGAAAATACTAAGTGGACATGCTTTTTGTGGAGTCTTTAAACCTAATAAACTTAAGTGGATAAAAGCTGCAGGTTGTCCGGATGATTGTTTTAAGGAGACACAGAAATCTTATGATTCTTATATCAAGACACAGTATATAGGAATAGATATAGATGATTGTCCCTTAACTCCCCAGACCTTAATGACAAGAATTAGTAATAAACCTACATTCTGGTATACTACATTCTCCAACGGAACTAAGAATAAATTTAGATTGATCTATGTTCTTAGTTCCCCGTTAAAAGAAAATCCACTTGTCTACAGGTATCTATCCACAAAATTAGGGAGAAGTTTAGAGAGAGAAGCTGGAATGGGATTAGGAATAGATCCGGTAGCCTCTTATACAGTTACACAGTATATGAATGGAACTGATGTCAATGCTGATGTAGGGTACACCGGATTAACTTATAGTGCCGAGAAAGACTTAGGCCTTGATTTTTCAGGTCTTGAAGATTTTGTTACCAATATTCAGACATGGTTTCCGGGATTTGATAGATGGAAACATGGAAAATGGTATAATGAAATCTTATATTGGCTTAAGCTTTCTAATCCAGATCTTGAGAAGTATGAGATCCAAGAGAAGGGTAGAGGAGTAAATTCAGAACCAAGTAAAGAACTAAGATATTACCTTGCTAGATTTGGGAGTAAGAAATTCTGTATCCACTATGGGAATGAATCTAAATATAAGGGTACAATCCAGAGACAAACAATACATCCTGAAGAAGATTGGTTAGGAGGAGATCCATCCCAAGGAATCCCAGGATATTGGAGAGTACCTGACACTAGTGATATATTTATTCCTTATCCCGCTTTCAAATTTAAGGACGGTCAGCATAGAAAGAAAAAACTATTCTGGATGACTATACTCCGGAGATTAATGACCGGAAATAATGATCCAGATATAGGTTTCTTCTGGCTTATCTATGATTGGAGAAGAGGATTCACAAGAAAGGATATTACTATGAAACACCTGGTAGAAATGATTGGAGCTGTTTATAGTAGATCTCTTAGTGAATTATGGGAGATGAAGAAAGATGATGTAATAGCTTGGAACCAGAAACACGGGAATAAAGAGGTTATATTCAAAAAAGGTGATCCTAGAAGTCCCCATACTATAACTGAATATAAAGAATGGAGAGAGGAAAACATAGAACAACTCTTAGATACTTGGTTTGATCTGGGGAAAAGCGTAACCGATAACATCAAAGAAATCGAGGAAAAACTGATAAAACGTAAATTCCCGATCTCATTCACCCCCTCTCCTGTAACTGTCTATCGGTGGTTGAAGAAGAAACACCCGGATTGGAAGAGTCCTAAACTAGAAGAAGGGGAGCATAATAAGAAAACTCTAAAAAAACATGAATCCCAAAAAGATGATGTCTTGTCTATACTGAAGAATGATGAAATACTAGTAATCAACTCCCGTAAATTATGGGCTCTTTATCAGGAGAGAGATGGAATTGTTGTTAAATCCTTGAGACAATTTCAAAGGATTATATCTACGATCTTGAAAGAATTGAAATAACACTAATACAAGAGGAGAGGTAGGAGTTAGTATAAAAACTAACGTTAAGACTGCTATCTCCTCTTTTTTATTCTGCGCCAAAAAAAGTTTCATACGCTATATTTACATTGTTAGAGATGTATACACATAAAAACAAATAAATAAAATAATAAAGAAATAATTATAGAAAGAAATATCTCATTAACTAAACAAGTTAGTTAACGAGGATTGAGATAAATCTCAAATCATTTTTTTTATTTTCTTCTTCATAATAAAAATAAGAATTAATCGTTATATTAATATGGTAATATTATCTTAGGTTATGAAGAAGAAAGAAATTAAGGAAGCTATAAAGTTAAGATTAATGATGAATGGATTAATTGGATTATGGCCAAAAGTAGAAGAAGCTAGTCCATCAAAGTTGAGCAAATTAATCAAGGAAACGGATATTAAGGTTATCAAAGAAATCTTAATAAGTTCCTGATAAATGCACCATAATATTCCTTTTAATTTGTGAGAAAATGTTAAGATTATGGTGCTATTAGAAAATTAATTCTTATCTTTGCAACAAAAAAAAACAAAGTGTAGTTATGAAGGCAATAATTTTAGGAAGAGTATCAACAGAAGGTCAGGACTTAGATCAACAGACATCAGAATTAATTCAAGCTTCTCTCAGAGATGGTTATTCCCGTGAAGACTTGATTATTATAGCTCATCATGAATCTGGTATATCTCTCAGAGAAAATGAGAGAAAGGGTCTTCTAATGTTAAAGGAGACTATAGAACAAGATCCAGAAGTAAGGTGTGTTTATATCTATGAAGTTACCAGAATAGCTAGACGTGGAGATGTATCATTCAATATCAAACAATTCTTAGTAGATCATGGTATTCAGTTAGTATGTCTCAAACCGGAATTCAGATTATTAGACAGTACAGGGGAAGTTAATCAGATGGCCAATGTTGCTTTTGGTATGTTATCCGTTTTTGCTGAACAGGAGATGTATAATACAAAGGCTAGAATGATGAGAGGTAAGATGTATGCAAAGATGGCTGGTAGATTTATTGGGGGAAGGATTAAGTATGGTTATTCCTTAGATTCTTCAAAACATATTATCATAGACCAAGGAGAAAGCGAGATCATCAAGAGAATATTTAGGATGATAGTCTCAGGGAATCACTCCATTTCCTCAATCTCCAAAGAATTAAAGGATCTTGGTCTCCTACAAAATAATGTAGAACATAAAGTCTATAATATTCTGAAGTCTAAGAGATATACAGAGGAACCGGTAATTATCCCCTTAGAATTATTCAACAAAGCTCAGGAATGTTTAAAGGGAAATCAGAAACAGAGTAAACATGTCTATCATCATATATTCTTAGCCAGATCTATCCTAAAAGATATGTCAGGGTATACTATGATTGGAAAGAAAAGGAAGGGGAGTGATTATTATGCATCCTCCACACATTCTGAGACAGGTTTATCAATATCCTCAAGACTAATAGATGATACTTTATGGGATATTGTTAGAGTTTCATATTACAACAGAGAATTACCACAAGATCTTATTAAGGATATACAACAGAAAATAAAGGTTGGGAATAAGAGATTGGGGGATAATCAGGAGAAACTTAAGAGAATAGAACTTAGATTTATACAAGGAAAGATATCAGAGGAGATGGCTGATTCATTAAGATCCCAAACTAAACAAGAAGGATCTACTCTGTCCAAACAACTTAAGAGATTAGAATATCAGCTTGAAAGTCTTAAGGAACCGGAAACTGTAGATATAGATTCCGTCATAGATCCTGCCATATGTACCAAGTTTGTCAGGGAAGTTATATCAGAAGTTAAGGTCACCAGAGAATCTAAGAAGGTATATAGATTAGAGATATCATACAATCCTCCATTCTTTGGTCCCCAGTCTATTCTACTAGATCATGGAAAGGTTTCACATTCATCGTAAATGTTTCACATTTACTAGGGGCTTAAATCCTTACTAATGTAGACAAAACAAAAATTCTTAAAGACATGGCCCCTAGTGGAACAATAAACGTATAACTATTACGTTTGCTATTATTAAATTACTCAACAAAAAGTCAGTAATAGATAAAACTATTACGGCGAGAATGGCAAATCCGTGAGGACTGTCATTCTCTTTTTTTATTCCCACCATGAAACTAGTAAATCATAAAAGTAAGTATATCTTCTCTAAGTTTAGGGGAGTTACTATCAAAGAATCATCCTTTCAGGTAGATCAGAAACTAAGGCTGAGTAAAGACCTGACTGCATTTATTGTGAAGACTATATCATTCTTAGTATTCAGAATTTCTGGGATGACAAGAACAGATATAGATGGAATGGAGAAATGTTATACTCAATACATAGTAGAGAGAATTCTTACTATGCTCAAAAAAGAGGGAAAATTAGAGGGGTGGGTCAAAATTGATGTTTTTGAGGCTATTTATGCAAAAAATGACCAAAAAAGCCCACTTATTTAACAAAAAAATGTCACATCGCCTTATATACGTACAAGACGTTCCAAGTGAGTCTGAGTACGTTTGAGAGAGTATTATCGTTACTTCAAAAAAGTAACTCATTCTTCGCCTTGCATCACTCTCAGACAAACTAAACTACTTTCTACGTTTCTACGTTAAAACTAACTTTTTTGAATTGTGCCATAAATCGTTAAAGTTAATCAAAATTTATTGTCTTATGTATAATCATCACTTCCTGTGGTTTGTGAAAATAGCAGGAAGTTTTTCAATGAAGAAGATTTTTGCCATAATTATTTTATATAAAGGAGAGATGTCCAGTTAATAAGGGTGACCTCTCTGGATGTCTCTCTCCCTTTTTAAACCACTGAGGTCATCGCCATGTCTACAAAATGTCTACGATCATACAGAAACAAGAAACATTAGATGCCTGGATTACTCACAATGCAATCCTATCAATATTTCCAAACCTCAAGAAACAAACCTTAAGATGGGAAATACAACCACCATATTCATATTTTGATCTTGCCTTATACAATGAGAGTACAGGAGCCAGTTATGCTATAGAGATTAAAGAACGTAATAAGTCTCTCTCATTTCCAACCTCAGAGATGAAGTTATCCAAATTAGAGAGAATATTTAAAGCTACTACAGGATTCTCTTATGTTTGGTATATGTCTCTAGTGAATAAGGAGACAGCATATCTATTTGACTTATATACTTTAGATTGGTCAAGGATTCCTATATTTCATTGGACTATAAAGAAAGTACAATATTCAAGATCTCAAGAAATGGAAAGAGTAGAAGCTTATGATATACCTTGGTCTATGGCATCTTACAAAACAGAAATAACAAAATACTATGAACCCCTCTCCTAATAAATAGGGGGAGTGGTCTGGACGGAGGGGTTAAGTGTAGGGAATCAAGAAGATCCTAGTTCCGTCTGATAATACAGATATAACACATTAATTCAATCTAACCTCGCCATGTTCAAAAATACAAAGACACAACAGACTTGGAATAATAGAAAAGAAGCTATCAAGGAATTAGGTAGAAAACAATATTCCAAGATGTTAAAGGATAAAGAGTTTGAGTTTTATAATCACTAAACTCTTTCTTAATTCTTACCTAGAATTTTATATGTTTGGTATATAGGTGAATAAGGGTAACGCTATCTCAACTTTAAACAACAACTGATCGATCCTAATCCGTCCTCTTAATATTCCCTTATTCCCTATATACCCTTTTCTTTAGAACTCATATGCCAACAATTAATTTAAAGAAATCCATAAAGAAACCACCACAGCCAGGACGGAAGAATGGTGATAGTTTCTATAATACTCCGCAATGGAAGAACCTTAGAAATAGATATATCAGGGAACATCCATACTGTCAGATGTGTTTAGAGGATGGTCATGTTGTGGAAGCTGAAGAAGTACATCACATCAAACCATTTCTTGAAGGAACAACAGAAGAAGAAAAGTGGAGTTTACTTACGGATGAAGATAATCTTATGTCTCTCTGCAAAGATCATCATCATCAAGTACACAATGAGAAAAAAAAATTTAACAAGGCATCTCTTCCTTAGGGGAGGGAGGGGTTAACAAAAAAATTTTTAATACACCGGGCTATCATTTTTTATAGAGTCCGGTCGTTAAAAGCCCGGTCCTGCCTTCTTTTTCACAAAATTTGAAATTCAGCCTTATGAAGAAATTTATTTTTGGAGCTATGATTTTATTTTTAGCTCTAGGATTGACTGGTTGTAATAAGAAACCGGTCTTAGGTAAAGCATCTCCAGAGAAAGCTCAGCAATTTGATCTGAAACTTATGTCAGAAAAGTTTGGACAAGATTTTCGCTGGTATGAGACAGATATTGTTCTGAAATATTTCCTGGATGATGAGAAACAAGATGGAACTTGGACAGAACTTAGTAATATTTTCCAAGTTGCAGAAGACGGTGATCCACATGTTTATTTTATAGATCACTCTGGAGATTCTTGGATTATTAATGACAAGAAAGGTTTTTGGATTGAAGATTATCCAATTAATCCCGATAGTTTGAAAATTTCTTATCAAAAAGCTTACGAGATTATGATGGCTTCAAATTACAAGAAACCTCATTCAAAACATTGTATTCTTAGAAATCCTATTGGTCCGTTAGAGTGTAATCCTCAGTGGGTTTTTGGAAATGTTAGATCACAAATTTGGATTGATGCAACTACAGGAAAAGCTACAAATTCTTGTCCTGCATTCCCAGCGGATCTTAATATGCCTCTTGGTGAATGGCCCTAATACTAAATAAAAACTATGGCTAAGATTACAGAAAATTTTACAATAGAAGAAATGATAAATTCTTCTACTGCTACAAGACTTGGAATTGATAATACTCCAACGTCTGATCAAATGAATAATATTGTAAAGCTTGTCCATGAGATTCTTCAGCCTATCAGAGATGAATACAAGAAGCCTATCATTGTAACCTCTGGCTTTAGATGTGAGAAGTTGAATACTGCGGTAGGTGGAGTTAAGACTAGTCAACATCTGATGGGAGAAGCTGCAGACATTAGAACAGTATCAGATTCTAAAGAGGATAATAGAGAGCTTTACATGTTGATTATAGATATGGTAAAGAAGGGTATGATAGTAGTAGGTCAGATTATCAATGAGCATAACTACGATTGGATTCATATCTCTTTGCCAACCGATAAGAAGCATAATCAGATACTAGGCCTATGAATCCAAGACAAGTGAAGAAGCTCTACAAGAACTTCAGTAAACCAGTACAAGCCTATATGTGCCAACTCTACGATTCACTCGAGAAGAAGTATGGACATGTAGACGAGACTTGGGCTGCTTCTCTTGGTCTTATCGCTCTTAATTACAATATTGTCTTAGAATGTCAAGAGGATATCAGGGTAAACGGTTTTAATGTAAAGGGGGAAGGTGGCAAGATAACTAAGAATGGATCTATCTCTGTTCTTAACTTATGTCAGGGTCAGCTTCTCAGGTTACTTCAGAACTTTGGTCTTACCCCTATGGCAAACTCCAGGATTAAAGCAGGGGATATGGCTCCTGAGGCTTTGCTTAATGATATCTTAGAGTAAACAAAAGAAGCGTATGAACTATTTCTACGATCAATACCCGGATGATATACTTTCAGGTAAGATACCATCATGCGAGACTATCAGATTAGCATGTCAGAGATATAAAGACTTCAAGCAAAGGGATGACATGTATTTTGATAAGGAGGATGTTGAAAGAAAGATCAGGGTAATATACAAGATGAAGCATTTTACAGGGGGACATGCCGGGAAACCATTTGAACTACTTCCTTGGCAACAATGGTGTGTAGCCTCTATATTTGGCTTCAAATGGAAACATAATAACCTCAGAGTATGTAGAAAGGTATTCTTAATGATGGCTAGAAAGAGTGGGAAGTCATCATTTGCAGCGGCTCTTGGTATCTTAGGGGCTGTCGCTGATAATGAACCGGGTGCTGAAATAGAAATAGTAGCTAATTCAAGACAACAGGCTAAGATTGATTTTGACATGACCTCTGAATACTGTGCCTCCCTAGATCCCGGGAAGAGGATATTCAAGAGGTATAGAGATTCAGTTATTGTACCAGTTACTAAGTCTAAGATACAAGTACTGTCTAGTGATTCTATGGGACTAGATGGATATAATGCTTCTGTCTTTATCTTAGATGAATTTCATGCAGCCAGAAACTATGACCTTTATAATGTACTAGTATCTTCCCAAGGTTCTAGACAACAACCCCTAGGCATTATCATAACTACAGCCGGATTCCTCTTAGATGGATATCCCTGTTATGAGACTAGGAAGACTTGTATAGATATCCTTAAAGGAACACTAGAAGATCCCACACAGTTCTCAGCAATCTATGAACTAGACAAGGATGATGATTGGAAGAACCCGGATGTATGGATAAAAGCTACACCTTCTCTTGGACAGACAGTAAGCTATGAATATCTGAAAGAGCAGGTTACTAATGCTAAGAATAATCCGGCCCTTGAAGTAGGTATCCGGACAAAGAACTTTAATTCATTCCTTCAATCTAGGAACATATGGATTCCAGAAAACCTAGTTACAGATTGCTTTGACAAGATTAACATTTCAGATTTTACGGATCAAGAAGCATGGATGGGTGTAGACCTTAGCGCAGTATCAGACCTCACCGCATTTTCAGTGATGTTTACTCCAGATCCTGATAGAAAAGTACATCCAGATAAGTTTGTATTCAAGTCTTGGATTTATGTACCAGAACAGACTATAACAGACTCCCTGAATTGTGAGCTCTATAAGTTCTGGAAAAGACAAGGATATATTATACAAACTTCTGGTAATGTAGTAGACTATGATTATATTCTCAGAGATCAACTTCAAGTATATGGAACATGTTACTTGAATGGTATTGGATATGACTCCTGGAATGCTACTCAATGGGCTATAGATGCTACTAATGAAGGTCTTCCACTGTATCCATTCTCCCAGACTGTAGGTAACTTTAATAAGCCAACCAAGTTATTTGAAATCCTCTTAAGACAAGGTAAAGTAATCATAGATACTAATCCTTGTACTAGATGGTCTTTCAATAACGTAGAGCTGAAGCATGATATGCATGATAATGTTAAACCTATAAAAGCTAGTGGAGACTATAACCGTAAAATAGACCCGATTATTGCTATGATTCAGGCCCTAGGAACTTGGTTAGATAAGCAGGGCGGATCAGATGGAGAAGTTTTAACAGCATGAAAAACCCTTTTAAGAATATATTTAAACGGAATGGAGGAACTGAGGAGCAAGATCCACAAGCTTCTGCCCTATTATTTGGACAGTATGCACTCAATGAATCATCTACTTCTCTTTCCGCATTCTTTGCTGCCACAGAATTAATTTCAAACTCTGTAGCACAACTCCCTATTAAGATCATGAGGGAACACCAGATAGACTATAATCATCCCTTGAATTCTCTATTCCAGAATATGTTACTAAATAAGTTCAACTTCATGAAACAATTAGTAACAGATGTCATTATTCATGGTTCTGCAGTAGCTTATATCAAGAGAGATCCCAGAAATGGTCAACCCATAGATCTTATTTATTGTGAACATGGATCTTATAATGTGTTTTACCAACAGAATAAACAGCTCTTGTATTATCTCATTCCATTCTGTAGGAAAGGTAGAATAGAACCAGTGGATGTTATTCACCTGTATAAGAATTCTACAGATGGTATTATTGGTAAATCACTTATATCATATGCCAATCGTGTACTGAACCTGGCTAAAGCAACAGATAAAGCTGCCTCAAAGTATTATTCTTCTGGTTGTGCTTTACAGGGTGCTCTTACTATCAAGGGGGCAAGAAAAGGAGCAAAGGAAGCAGCTCGTAATGCTTTTGCCGTAACTCATAATGGAGATTCAGGTTCAGGACTTGTGATCTTGGATGATGATATGTCTTATACCCCTCTGTCATCTAATGCTAATGATTCTCAGATGTTAGAGGCTAGATCATTCAATGTCCAGGAAATTGCTAGATACTTCAATCTTAATCCTCTTCTCTTAGGTGATTCTACTGCCAATGCTTATAAGGCTATTGAAGAGGCTAATATTGAATTTGTATCTCACACCTTAATGCCATATATCAAGTTGTTTGAGTATGAATTTAACAGGAAACTTGTTCTTCCATCAGAGCGTAAGTTCATTGAGATAAATCTTGATGAAACTTATATGCTGCATGGTGACAAACAATCTACTGCTAACTATTATCAAACACTTGTCTCCTCTGGTATCCTTTCTATCAATGAAGCACGTGAACAGTTAGGATTCCAACCGGTGGAAGGAGGAGATGAAAATATGGTTCTCTATTCAAAGACTACAGATAATATGGTCTCAAATAATGAACAAGACGATGAGTAAGAAAATTTACACTCGTTCTCACATTTCCAGAGAAGATACAGAATCTCGGACTATCAAGGGAATGGCTGTAGTTTTTAATTCTTGGAGTAATGATCTTGGAGGTTTCATTGAACGTATTCTCCCAGGAGCCATTACCCAAGAACTCATAGACAGCTCTGATATCATTGCTAACTATGAACATGACAGCCCTAACTATATGCTAGCTCGTTCAAGAGGTGGTGAAGGAACACTCCATCTAGAACTGAGGGAAGATGGATTACATTTCCAGTTTGAAGCACCAACTACTCCAAAAGGTGATGAAATCCTATTCCATGTACGTTCTGGTAACCTTGATGAATGTTCTTTCGCTTTCACGTTAGCAGATGAACCTGATGCTGAGTCTTGGTATCGTGATGAGAACAATCAGCTTTGCAGAGACATCAAGAAGATAGATGGTCTCTATGACATCTCCTTAGTCCTTAATCCCGCTTATTCTGATACCTATGTGTATGCCAGAAAAAGGGGACTTGATATGATAAAAGGACAGGAAGAGATTATTAACAATGTATTAGATTCTAGGTTGAGGGAACTTGATATATTTAAGATCAAGTAACGAGGAATCAAACCAATTTTAAGATTATTTATTAATATGGCTAAGAAATATGCTAATTCTTTGGAGCTGCGTGATCGTCAGGCAGTTCTTATGAAGCGTTGCAAGGACATTGTTGCTACTTGCAAGAAAGAAATCCGCGAAATGACTCCTGAGGAGGAAGATGAATTCAACAAGAATAAGGAGGAAATCAAGAAGCTCCGCGAGGACCTGGATGAGCTCACTGAGAAGCTGTCTCGTTATGAGGATGAGCTCCCTGAGGATGAGGAAGATCGCGAGGATGACGAGGAAGACGAGGAACTCAAGGAGGATGAACTTGAAGATCCTGAGGAGGAAATTAAGAAAATTCGCAAAACCCGTAGTATGAAGACTAATAAGAAACGTTTTAACCTGATGAAGGAGCTGCGCAATGCAATGAACACTGGTAAGTCTGTTCAGCTCCGTACTGCTGACTACTCTGTTGGTAATGAGGGTGGTGATGTAGTAGCAACTGACCTGTTTGATATCTGGGGTCCTCTCCGTGCTAAGAACGTGCTGGTAGAGGCTGGTGCACAGTATATCCCTGGTATCAAGAACAACATTCAGATTCCTTTGATGGGTGCTGTATCAGTAGCATGGGCTGCTGAGAAGGGCGCTGCTGTTGATGGTTCTGGTGAGTTCACAAGCAAGACCCTGACTCCAAAGCGTATCACCGCTAAGTATCCTGTATCATTGGAGCTCCTGGCTCAGGATTCTATTGGTATTGAGCAGGCTATCCGTAACGATATCATCAATGCTATCAACGCTAAGATTGAGGAGACCATTCTGGGTTCTGCTGCTGGTTCTACTACACAGCCTGGTGGTATGTTCAATGGTAAGACCAAGACCGTTATCACTGCTTTTGCTGGTATTACCGCTCTTGAGGCTAGCGTAGAGTCTGCTAACGTATATGGTGAGTGCAAGTATATCGTTGCTCCTAGTGCAAAGGCTGACCTCCGTGGTATGGCTAAGAGTGCTAAGACTACTGAGTTGGTAATGGAGAATGGTGAGATCGATGGTACTCCCGTTCTGTCTACTACTCACGTAAAGGACAAGGATATCGTTTACGGTGACTTCAGCAACCTGGTTATCGCTACTTGGGATAACATTCAGCTGGACGTTGTTCGTGACGTTGCCTCTCTGGGTAATGGTCAGGTGACTATCGTTGTAAATGCTTACATGGACGCTGCTGTTGTTCGTGATGAGGCATTTGCTTTCGGTACCACTAAGACTGCCTAAACAATGACACACACACTCAACTGTCATAATCAGTAATAATGAAGGGGAGACCCCGGCTATTCCTAAA
>Ga0326514_10000323_pt1 | contig 32846 bp, 23 predicted proteins | sample 3_2548_0518_D_FD_203653 | JGI IMG/M metagenome (GOLD analysis project Ga0326514, IMG submission 203653) | Bovine rumen microbial communities from UC Davis, California, United States - 3_2548_0518 | ecosystem: Host-associated > Mammals > Digestive system > Stomach > Rumen | place: USA... | reverse complement strand
GACGTTTATCAGGGATAAATAAAGAAAGAGGTGTGTATGCTTTAGTATGTGCTGGTGCCGATTATCATAGTATAGGACTTAAAGAGTTTTCTATTTTAGGTGAGAATTATATTACTGTTTTATGGCCATTTTTATCTGATAAAGAAAAAGAAGAGTATTCTAATCTTACTATGTTAAAATCAAAAATTACTAAATTATAATATGGATGGGTAATAAACATGGAGCTTATGATATGGTTAAGTTAGTAAAGAGATATATTAAAGAAGCTAAGCAGGTAGGTGTATTATATCATGTGTGTTCTTTAGAGTCTTTGTTTAAATACATCATAAAGAATGATACATTATCTGGATCTGGTAATTTTCAAAATTGGTTACTTGGTGGTAGAACAGATGTAGTGTCTTTTACTAGAGATAAAAGATATACTGTTAGTACAGACAATACAAGAGATACTTCAGTACTATTTAGTTTTACTGTAGATGGCGATAAATTGTCTAATAATCATAAAATAATTCCTTATAATGATTTAGCTTTTTTTTCTGATGGTGAGCCTATAGATTTTTCTTATGATGAAGATGGATATACAGGTAGAACTGAAAGTGAAGAAGTAGTTGTAGGGAAAATAGATGATTTCTCTAAATATATTTTAAATATACGGTTTATAATAGATGCACGTTCTTTTTTCCCCTCTTTATATATGTTTAATTTTAATAATTTTTTGTCTTACATTGAGAAAACATATGCAATGTTACTTTCTTGTAAGCCCTATTTAGGAAGATTTCCCATTTTTTATGGAAATGAAATGTCTCCATATTTAAATAAGCAGAATAAAGTTTTTCTTAAAAAATCCCCAGATTCTTTAAGTATTTTATTACACATATTAGATGCTATACGTTCTGTTTATAAAGATAAGAATATAGATAGTAAAATAAAATCTGTTTTCTCAGAGTATTTAACTTCTTATGCTAAATATAGATTAATAAGACCTATATTAACATGGGATATGTTAAGTAATGTTCTTCCTAAAGAAATATTTAAAAAGAATTTTATAAATTCTCGATTACGGAAAACTGGGGGTAGTAGTTATTATGGGTTTTCTAGTACAGAAATAGAAGATTTATTAACTAAATTTGTTGCTAGAAACCCAGATAAAAAAGAAATAATAGATCTATTCTTAAATAATAAAACAGATAGAAACCTAGCTAAGATTTTATCTTTATGTGGTGAAGACTTAGCCTCTATGGAGTTTAATTCTATAAATGAACCGGAGTTTTATACCTTAGGTATTTCTACTTCTACTGGGGATGTTTTATGTAAATATTTGTTATCAGACTATGCTGATATTATAAAAGAGGATGAACTTATATCATATATAGATACTGTGCTTTAACATAAGGAGAATTACCATGCCAATGTTAGATAGAGCTTCGTGGCTTACATACATAAAAACATCATTGGGTTATCCTGTAGTGAATGTTTATATGACTGATGAGATGATTCAACAGCAGATAACTTTTGCTATTAAAAAGGTTATTCCTTATGTTAATGCTGTAGAGGTGTTTGAAGTTCCCGGTAAGGTAACAAAGTTTACAGATAAACTTGTTTACGCTGTCATACGTGTACATGCACCCGGTTATTTCACTGAGGATACCTCAACAACAGGAACTACGTATTATGATATGTTAATTACACGTTCTATTTATAATCAGTTAGGTGGAACAAATATGTCACAATATTCTGGTTCTCAGGGTTTGGTTAATGCCGCATTATATAATTATGCATCAGAAGAGGCTAGGACAGCTTTAGATCCTATTGGATGGCGTCTCCTCGGGGATACATTGATGATCGATGGAGGTGGGGACGGCCCCTTTACGATTGAGGCAATAACTGAACGTTCACTCAGTAATATCACAGAAGACTACTGTTCATGGTTACAAGAATATTCGTTGGCTTTGTCGAAAATAATCTGTGGCGAGATCAGGTCAAAAATAACGCTCCAAGGTGCTCCTATCACCTTGAATGGTGCAGAATTGAAAGCTGAGGGAAAGGCAGAAAAGGAAGCACTAGAGGCAAGATTAGGTAATCAAATGTCTCTATATTTTTGTACAAGATAATTTAATTATTTGTATCCAATTTTAGTTGACGGACTCCTTTTATAGTGTTAAGGTATTATATAGGACGGTAGTAGTCCTGTATAATATTTAAAAGGAGTTCTTATGAATAAAAATAGTTTCCCACAGTGGTTTATTGATGAGATAGTAGATCCTAATATAAAACAAAGAGCTTTAAATCGGGATATTTCTTCAAGAGAAACTATACAATTTAAATGTTCCAAAGGACATGTGTTTAGTAGGAGAGTGGATAATTATATAAATTTGACTACTATGAAGAAAATAAGAGAGTGTCCTCAGTGTAGAAAAAATAAGAGAGTTTACCCACAGGAATTTATAGATGCTCTTTTAGATAAGGAGGATAAGAAAAAAGCCATAGAAGGTAGTCTATCTTCTACAGAACGTGTTTCTTTAATTTGTGATAAAGGCCATATAACAAGTAGTTTAGTTTGTTTTAAGGTTAATTTAACTACATGTACATTAAATGGCCCTTTGTGCAGTGTTTGTTCTAAGGAAGATTATATAGAAAATAATAGAGAAAAAAATAAGAAAGTGTTTCCTAAGTGGTTTATTGATTCTTTATTATATGATGAAGATAGAGATAGAGCAATAAAAGGTATTATCAGTTCTGAAGAGACTTTATATTTTAAATGTCCTAAAGGTCATATTAGTAAGAGTAAGGTATATAATAAAATTAGAGTTTCTGATATGACTCCAAAGAACAATATATGTCGTGAATGTTCTAAGGAAGCATCTAAAGAAAAAAGAAATAATACAATAAAAAATAAGTGGGTATTCCCTGAGTGGTTTATTAAAGAGCTTGTTAATGGAGATGATAAGCAGAAAGCATTAAATCATACTTTAAGTGGTGCTGATGAGGTAGAGTTTTGTTGTCCTAGAGGACATCATTATAGGAAAAAAGTAAATCAGCGTTTACGTATAGATGGTACTCCTTTTTATGGATGTGAAGAGTGTTTTAAAGAGGATCAAAGTTTAATAGCAACACCATTTTTTGAGTATCCTCAATGGTTTATTGATGAGTTAGTAGATGAAGAGGATATAAAATTAGCAAAAATAGGGAAATTACCTGTAGGTAAAAAAGTTAAAATAAAATGCCCAACTTGTGGTGATATTTATATTAGGCATGTTAGGTTTGAGATTAATGTAGAAACAAAAGAAAGGGCTAGATTATGTAATAAATGTAGATTAAAATATAAAAAAGAGAATCCTCTAATTAATAGACCAGATTATCCAGAGTGGTTTATTGATATGTTAGCAAATGAAGAAGATAAAGAAAGGGCACGTAATAAAATGTTACGTGTAGATGAACGTGTTCAGTTTAAATGTCCTGAGGGTCATCTTTATAAAGCAACGGTGTTTAGTAGATTAAAATTGTCTACGGGTGAAAAAAGAGATCGTGGCTGTAGAGAGTGTGCTAGAAGTATTATACCGATTAAACGTGAAGAGACGCTTTCTAAAAAAAGAGTATTTCCTGAGTGGTTTATTAATGAACTTTATTTAGAAGAGGATAAAGAAAAAGCAAGAAATAAGACGTTAAAATCAGATGATTTTGTTCAGTTTGTTTGTCCAGTAGGTCATGTTTATACACAAAGAGTTTCGGGTCATATAAAATTGAGTACAGGAGAGAGAAGAAAAGGATGCCATATTTGTTTTTATCAGGATTATAGATCTCATACAGAGCTTGAAATTGATACTTATATACAATCTTTAGGTTTTTCTACAGATCATGTTAGATTTAAAAACCCAACTAATTCTTATAGTTATTTTGAAATAGATATTTACATTCCTGATAAGAAAATAGGTATAGAATACAATGGGTCTTATTGGCATAAGACCTTGCCTGTAGATAAATTTAGTAATAGAAGTTCTTATCACCAGAGGAAATATTTAGCTTGTAAGATGCTAGGGTTTAGGATGATTTCTATCTTTGAGCCTGATTGGATGTGTAGAAAAGATAAAATAAAGCAATATTTAAAGGATTTATTATTACCTAAAGATAGTAAGGTTTATTCTCGTAAGTGTTTTATTAAGTGTATAACTAGTAATGAAGCTAACGAGATGTATGATAAATATCATTTGTTAGGTAAAACAACCGTACAGTCCATTTCTTATGGCTTGTTTTTTAATGATGAGTTAGTTTCCTGTATGACTTTTCAGAAGGGTAGATATAAAGAAGAAAACACTTCTGTTTGGTGTTTAACTAGGTTTGTTACGAAATCAGGTTTAGTAGTAGTAGGAGGTGCGTCCAAGTTATTAAAACAGTTTGAGAGAGATTATAACCCATCTGTTTTAGTTTCTTTTTCTGATAATGATTATTTTAGTGGTGATGTCTATGAAAAATTAGGTTTTGAAAATAAAGGATGTACAAAATCACCAAGATATTTCTGGTGGTTAGAGGATCAAGAAATAAAACGTGAACAGTGCCAGTTAAAGAAGCTATCTAAGAAATACCCTGAGTTATATGCTGAGTCTCTTAATATTTCAGGTAATAAAGAAGATTATATAATGCTTAAATTAGGTGCTTTTAAAGTATATCGTTCTGGACATACTAAATGGGTTAAGAAATACACTAATTAAGTTTAAATAATTCTTGTTTTTATCTAATAAATAGTTTATTAGTATTTCTGTAAAGGAATTATTCCTTTTTAAAAATAAAAATAAGGAGATTATGATATGAATCGTGAAGATGATCTTAAAAACCTGTGGAAAGAACTTCGTGGTGTGACTGAGGAAGCTAAAGAAGTTGAAGAGGCTGACAAGGCTGAAGCACCTGAACCTAAAGAGACTGTAGAGCTTGATTCTCTTCTGTCTCGTTTAGAAGATGTTGTTTCTCGCCTTGAGGAAGCTCTAGGTAAGAAAGAGGCAGAAAATGATGCTGCTAAAGAAGATGATAAAAAAGAGGAAGAACCTGCTAAGGAAGAATCCTATATTCCTCGCCGCGTCCGTCGCCCCCTTCGTGACCGTGGTTAATCATCTTATAATTTAACTTAATTTATTTGAGTTAAATTACTTAAGTTATAGGCACATCATAATAATAAGTTATGGTGTGCCTTTTCTTTTTGGTGTTTTATGTTGCTTTATATTAGTACAAAATACCCAAAGAAATTTAATGATTATTTAGTTTTAAAAATAAAGGATGAGTTAAAGAAATACTCTAAGTTATTTAATCCGTCCTTTATTTTTAGGAATAAAGTGTATCATGTTTCTAGGTGTATAGATTCTCTTATATGTAGTAATGAAAAAATTTATTTTAAGTATGATTATCCTGTGAGGCACCTTGTCTATAATAATAGACAGTTATATTGGTTATATATTTTACAGAAGTATCAAAATAATATAGGTAAAGAATTTCTTTTATGGAGAGCTAAAAAGAAAAAATAGGAAATAAGATATGGATAACACTACTGTTTCTTTACTACCAACACCTAATGAAAATAGACTCATGCTTATGATGATAGATGAGGCTATGCGTCTTTATGGCTTTCAGTGTTTATTAATAGACATAAAAGATATTAATATGTATCTGGATGATAGAGATTTATCTCATGCTTTTGATTATCGTATTTTAATGCAAGATTATATCGATAAGAAGATTTTAGCTAATCTATCATGGCAGAATATTGAAAAGCAGCAGCAAGGTCAGGTAGCTTTTGTACCTATTCAGTGGGGAGGTCGTCATTTTTCAGTTGTGGAGAAGATGGTTATAAAGCTCTTTAATGGTGATTTATGGCAGGTTGCTGAGGTAAATAGAACGTATTTGGTAGGTCTATGGTATGTTATTAAGATGGTGCCTTATGTGCCAGAAAAAGATAGACCTAGAGAAGAAAAACAAATGAAATCCAACTTCGTTGATCCTCGCAGACAAGAAGTTTTTTAAATAAGGAGATTATAGTATGAGAGTAAAGAAAGAAAGTCGTTCTTTTTTAAAAGAAAGAAAGGTAGTTACAGAGATGTTAGCAAAGAATTGTAAGTCTCTTATTTCCCCTAATATTTTTTCAGCAGATAATTTTAAACGTCGTTCCAGAAAAGTAGAGTGGGATGAGTTAGAAGGTGGTAAGCCTATTACAGAATGGAAAAATGAGAATATTGGTGGCGATATTATAGCTTCTTCTTTACCAGAATTAGCACAGAAATTCATGTCTTTTGTTTCTGAACATTCAGGTGATAAAGAGTCTGCAACAAGAACACCTTTTGTAGATGTTAAAAATAATAAATTTACTGTCCTTATTTCTGAGACACGTAAGGGTAAGCCTTTAACAGATATTGAAAATGGAAAGCAGTTTTTTGAGCGTGAATACTCATGTTCTGTCTCTATGATGAATGATATTTCTGAAGTACTGTCTGATTTTGCTAATATTCGTGGACAGCTAGAACATAATTAAAAACTAAAAATATTATTTTAATGCAGAATTAAAGCTCTATCTAAGGTATTTAGGTAGAGCTTTTTGTTTATTTATGATATGTAGAGACCTATGATGACTGAAGAAGAATATAAAAAATATAAAGAGGCGTTACTTCTTTTTTATGGTGGTGGGCGCTATATATTAAATAATAGATATTTGCCGGGTATTCCAGCTTTACCTGATATACAGGAATATACTATTTCCTTTACTAATGTAGACTATCCAGATCTACCTATAGCTCTACCAGAACCTATAACAGATATTAGTGGTACAGTAGTAACTCTACCAACTATGTCTGGTGAGTATGAGGATGTTTATAATTATTACACACCAGAGTCATGGTCTATAGGTTCTTTTGGATCTGAAATTGAGTTATCAGATAATTTAATAGCTAATTTAATTTTTAATGTTGTACCTAAGGTTGTAACATATACTGTTTCTTTTGAAAATACGACTTATCCAGACTTTGATGTCTCTATACCAGACTCTATTATTGTTCCTGAAGGTGATAGTATCACTCTACCTTCTGTATCAGGTGAGTATGAGGATGAAGAGTATACCTATACACCGTTAAAATGGAGTATAGGTGAGTTTGGTGAGGTAATAACACCTGATTCTAACCTTACCGCAGACTTAGTTTGGAATGTAGAGCCTATTCAGACTTATAATATTATTGGCGGCTTAATTTCTGAGACAGAGAGTATTGACTGGTTATCTTTAGATGCTTTAGGGAATATGAATGTAGATAATGTAAATCTATATTCAGACATTTATCAGTTTGGTACAGTATGTGTAGATAATATAGCATTAACACAAGATTTCTATATGCTTGGTGAGTTAATGCATGACTATGACCCAGCTATAGAGGACGCTTCTTTTGTTGTTTATGACACTTTAGAAGACAATATTGTGTCTTTCTTTAGTCAAGAATTGGTATATTCAGAAATAGAGGGCATTGTTTTAAATTCTCCAGAAATAATTATTGGTGTACCTCAAACTGTACCTAACAGATCTTTCTTCTTTACTGAAAATGGTAGAGAAGAGATAAATAATACTGTTTTACAGGGTGGTTCTACTTTACCTTTATATGATGAATCTGGTAATTTAATTACTGATACAGATACTATAGCCCTTTATGATAATTCCCAAGCCCTTTCCTTTATGAAAGAAGATGGGAATATGGAACAGGCTTTAAATTCAGATCTTCTTGTGGATAATGATGGAGAATTAAGTTTACAGTTATCCAGTCAAACAAGAAGTAGGAATGTAGAACAAGAAGAGACAATAACTATAGACTCCACCTTTGGTGCAGAGGTGACTATACCAGATGGATATAAAGTGGATAATGTGCTTTGTTCTCGTGGCTATGTGTTTGCGTCGTCTGTGACAAAATCGGGAACTGTGGTTAATTACGAGCTACCCGGTGAAAAGGTTTATTTTGACGATACAAACACCGCGCTTGTCGGAGTAAATGTTAAACCAGCTCTGTCTATCACAGTTATAGAAACTACATCGCACAATACCATCTCAACTCTGTCAAGTAAATATGGCTCTACTGGTTCTGCACCATCATCTGCGTCTGCATTTTATGTAAATTCAGGTGGTTTTTTCGTTAAAGGAACGGCGAAATATAGCGAGAGTAGTGTAGCATCAAGAGTTGCTAAAGCCATGCAGTGGCTACCTGTTTATTTTAATCTAGCAGATTCAGATGGTAAATGGCTTTATTTCTGCTTTAACGTTCCCCAAACACTTTGGCAATTCCAAAACGGTGTATTCTCATGGCTTGGGGATAAAACAGATGCGTTAGATCTTGCCTATTGGTATAACACAAGACCAGTCAAAATTAATTTGTCTTTAAAACAGGTTTCTCGTGAAATAACAGCATGGAGTGTACAGACAGAGCGTGTCTTTGTTTTACAGTTTAGTAACTCTGAACATCCTTCTTTAGATATACCAATGCCTTCTAATGAAACAGGACATTTAGGTACAGTAATAACATTACCAACTGTAACAGGTGAGTATACTGAAGAAGGTATGGTTTATACTCCTGTAGCTTGGAATATAGGAGCTTTTGGAGATAGCTATACTTTAAATAATGATGTAACAGCCATATTACAATTATCCAGTAGAGTAGCTTTACCAACTGTTTATTCATACTCAGGTACACAAACAGAGTCTAGTGTTTCTCCTGATGCATCTATAGATACAGGAATAACCTATGATTCTGGAAATCTCTATTTGGGTGAGACTAATGATGGTCTGGGTAATGCTACTCGATATGGTTGGGAAGCTGAGGAAGGGCCTGAGTATGAAGAAATATTAATGTATTTACCCGGTGGAGAAACTAATAAATATTATTATCAGGGTGGTATAACTTCTAGCTTTTCTGGTAATCCGGGAAGTGGTTATTTAAAAACGTTATATTCTGATTCTGATTTAAGTATACCAGCAACATTTGATTCAACAAAACGTTATGAATATGGGTGGTATAATAATGACGGAGTGTGGGTTGTGTCTAGTGTTCAATCTGTATCTGATATGCCCGTTAGTACAGTCAGTAGGGACGGAACAATAGCATGTATAATTTATAATGATAGTGGTATGGCTAAGTTATGGTTTGTATCGAATTATACATCGTCTTCTGCTTATTCTACTTATTCAAGTAATCCTGTTAGGATTAGGGCACGTCTATATTCGCTCTAGGAGGTATAATTATGAATGATGTTTATCTTAAAAATAGAACCTCCTCAGCCATACCAGTTGCTGGTTATACTGTGCATTATATGGATAAAACAGATGCTGAAATTGTTGAAGTTGAGGGTGTTGAGGATATAACTAGGTCGGATGACGCATCTGGTACAATCTCTGCCATAACCTTACCTACAGCAAACAGCTATACAGGTGTGTCGTTTGACTCGCTTAGATACTATGCAAGTGGTAGAATATCAACTACTGGAACTGCGTTTAATTTATGGCAAACTTCTTCTACGTGGTATTATGGTACAATAACTTGGACGGATGAAAGTTTAGGTGATTTGAGTGATAAAATTATAGTAAACTCAACTTCTTCTTCAGCGATGAAAACACAAACAGTATTTAGAATAATTTTTATATATGATTCTAACATATCTGGTTATCACCCAATGGATACAGCAGAATCCAGTCAAGGTCAGATAACGGATTATAGTTATAATAATGGTGTTCATTCTATTACCTTTTATTTTTTAGGTACTAATTGGACATCTGGCACGTTTTCAGGTCGTATACAATTCCGATATTTAGACGGTGTAACCACATTTAATAACTTAAATGCATTTGATCTAGTTAGTGCCTCAGGAGGTTCACTCTCAAAAAACACAACTTCAATTCGTTATGATATGTATAATGTCTGGAATGATAGTATTACTATTCATGCTCAGTATAGTGTACAAAAAAATCAGGTAAAATATAATGCCTTTAAATATCTTCTTTCCTCTGTCCCATACTGGTATGTCATTGATGGTATTCAGACTGATTGGATAGATGATTTATCCAGTATTGGGTATAGTGAAGTACAGTTGTTACCTATTGTAACAAAACGAAATGATCTTTATATAGAGCCTGATAATTATAATCATCAGATAGGTAGTGGAAGTGAAGCCTTTTTATATGAATATGTGAATGGGTCTTACCGTGGTTTATTGTATGATGACACAACAAAAAAACAATGCGTTTATGGTTGGATGTATTTAAATTCAGGAACTTGGGAAAGATATTATTATGGTTTATCTGCTGTATTGAAGTCTGGCACATCAAATTCTTTAGGTGTTAGAAATGATACGTCGAGTACAATAGATGTTACACGTATTTGTTATGCTGAATGTTCAGACCCATTAGCTACTATAATAACTGTCTATAATTCACAAAATGCATATTTTAACGCATTCAAATATACCGTAAACAATGTTGACTATTATTATGTGTTAGATGGAACCCAGAATGATTGGACGAATGATCTTTCTAGTATTGGGTATGAGATAAAAGATTTTGAAGAAATCACGTTGTATTTGGCGAGCGGAGCGAAAGCGGTTCAAACTGACATAACATCCGCATTTACTGGCAATGTCAATTCTGCATATTGTTATCAGTTGTACACGGACGAACAATGTACAACGCCATGGACTGGGTACGATTATTCAAATGATTATGAGATTTGGTATTATTACAACGGAACATGGGTTAGGCAGGTTGATGCGATCTCAGCAATGCCTGATTATACAACTACTGGTACCCCATTGAGAACAATAGGCTTCATTCTAATGGATACTGGGTATCTTTGGGTAGTGTCGAACATAACTGGTTCGTCTTATAGCATAACAACTAGTTCAATCACTGTTCGCATTTATCCGAAAGACCAGCAAGTGCTTGCGTTATACTTCAATCAGTCGAGCTTGTATAACAATATATCCATGGCGTACAATACTGCTTATGATATGTGCGGAAGCCCGGGTACTGGTACAAGCCCGATTCCACTTACAAGCAATTTCCCGGACAAGAGTATTATTGGTGTTTATGGCTCTGCTGGAAATTTGGTGTCGTCTGGTTATAAGAATTTCGCTTGGGTCGGAAGCACTAAACTGCGTGTAGGATATTATAATACAGACGCAGGAACGTTGAACGCAAGACTTTTGCTGTTTACAACAGACCAATATATCGACATCGCATATATTAACACTTCCGGTGACACGTCTGTGAGTTCTGGGACTGCAATGAGATTATACAGTAAGGAGGGTTATTATTTGGCATACTTTCCGTCGCTATTTACATACACACCGCTTGCTTTGTTCGAACATAACGGATCATGCGCCGATAATAGTTCTGGAAAATATATCAAGAGCACAACGCTTGGCAATTATACTGGGCCGTCGGATGCATTGTGCTTGAAACAAACGTATGGAAGAATATCATTCTCGTACATATGGTTTTTGCGAACGCCGATTTCACAATAAACTATACATAACTAAGGAGACAAATCATGGCATTCGGTGGATACAAATTCAAGGGATACAAGGTCGTTCGTGCTAATCTGGCAACAAACACTTATGCAAATTGGTGTTTGCTTGTGCATCAGGCACGTATCAAAGCATTTATGGAGTCATGTGCATTGTCCGGCGCTCAATGGCATTTCAGCAAGACAAACGGGCCTTTGGCGTTTGAGGATTATGGTAATGTGATTTATAGAGTTGCTGATGTAACGTCTAATTACACTAATTATATGTCATTTTTTCAGTATGGATCCGAAGATGCTTATTATATGATAGCAACACTTGGTGGATGTACTTCAGAGGCTAGCTTTAACCAAACTCGCGTTGATATGTCTGGCATTAAAGCAATTTACTGGTCGTATGTATATTCTTATCTAGCATCGCTTTCGTCGGCTTTGTCATTGTCAGATTTTACGGAGGACGGCATTTTTGCCAATTATCCAAGCTCAGCGCTATTTTGTAGCTCTGTCACTTGCGACGAAAAGGTATCATCGTCTGACGCGATTATACAGGCACAAAGCACCAGTTTTGCAGTTCCAAAATCATCGTGTTTGCTTGTAGGATTTGCAACAAAAGGAAAAGACATAATATCCATAAATACTATAGATAACGTAACCGTTCCATTTTCATTTTGTGTTGAATCTATAGGAGGTTTATCTAAAATTTATTCACCTACAGACACAAACAATATTTTTAAGGCTTGTATAAGAAGCAGACTTAATAATGAAGGCTATGCTAGCATTAACAATAATTATATAAATGGCGGCATGTGTGAAACATTGACCCATTCAGGTACTCGGCTTGGATATAACAGACTAAACATTTCTACCAGTTCGGCGTATTGGGGTCTTTTCATAAGTGTACCGGTTGTACCTACTTTTAGTTCTGTAACTGATAAAGTTCCTTTTCAGTCACCTGATTTAATTTGCTCAAAAAATATTCCTCACTGGATGAATGATGAGCATTTTACTGCAAAAGGAACTATAAACAATGAGTTGGTGTCTTATAATGCATCGTGTACATCTTCATCAAATTGTCCTAATCAAGGCGCGACAGCTTTGGGCGGAAACTTGTTATCAGTTGGCGCGTTAAGTTCTAATGCTAACTACACAATGATGGGAAGTGGTGCCATGCAGAACATATCAAATGCAATTTATCCATGCGGATATGTCGGTTGGGATCCATCGAATCCAGACATTAAAAACGAATCATCATGGCCAGAATTAGCACTGCAAGAGTAGTATTTTTATAATTTAATAAAATAAGGAGAATATAATATGGCAGGTTTTAGATATAAATCTTTTAGTTTTGTTGGTCAGTCTACAGACTTTCCTGCTGGTGATAATAATATTAGAAATAGAGAAGAGTTTATTTGTAAAAATGTAGCACAAGCTATTATTGATACAAATACAGGATGGGGGTTGGATACAGATAAAAATGCAACTATAAATGATTTTGCTAATGTTCCAACTATAGGATCTACAACTAAGTTTGCTCCGGGATTATTCTTAGTAAATTCTACATCTCATAATAAATTATTTATATGTTATTGTGGTACAGCAAATAATACAGGGATTGATCTTAGTTCGGATCAGATGATTACTACTTATCATTCAGAACATTTAAATGACACTACAGGATTAACAGGTTTGTGTATGAGTATGATACCGGGAGATTCTAATCAGTCTTTTGGTGCATCATTCGATTCTTCTTTTATCCCATCTAGTGGTACTCGGTTAGCATCTGATTGTATTTCTTATAGCTCTAATACATCAAACTATACCTTATCAAACACCAATGTTTCTGGAACAACATATACTTATGATGTGTTTGTTACACCTTATTGTATATTCTTTAGAGTTCAGGGTGCTATAGGTTATGCTGTAGGACGTGTTTTAGGTAGTTTAGCACATTCTACAAGAGATATTACATCACAATCAAAATATGGAGTTATTTATTTTAAAAGGTGTGCTAGTGAGTCTGAAATAGGAGTAACTTTATTACAATCTAATTCTCCGATTGCTCAAAATGATATCACAGCATATGGAAATGTATATTTAGGTAGTTCACCAACAAATAGTATAGTACATTATGGAACCTATACAAAAAATATACCTTTTAATATGTACATAACTTATCATGTATCTAATACTACTTCATCAGTTTCGCCGTTTACATGTTGGGCAGGTGCAAGCAGTGTATGTAAAGCAGATGGTACATGGTTAGGCAATACGTCTGAAAGAGTTGTCTGTTATTATCCAGATAATCCAGCTCTTTGTAGAAATACAGGTATAGTAAATATATCTGATTCAACAAGAAGATGGGTTCCATTTATTTGCTTTATAAAAACAACAGATACTACTGTTCATGGCATTATTTCTGGTGATGGTGTAAAGGGATTTTTAGACACAGATTTATTCCGTTATACAGGTGGCGCACAAGGATTATTGTTAGATAATGGTAATTTCTATAATATAAATCAGTATCTTACAATAGGTTGGGATCCTTCTAATGAAACACCTAATCCTTAGTTAAAGTAATATTAAAAAACGCAGAAAAAATCCTATCTAAGCCTATTAGGTAGGATTTTTCTTTTTCTAATAAAACCTTAATTTAAAAATAAAGGAATTATGATATGGTAAAATTACGTAGAGTATTTGAGTTAGAGTTATACTTAGAATCTAAGAAAGATTTAGATGACTTAAAGGATTATTTAGGGGATACCTTATTTGATAATTATATGAAAATTAGAGATAAAATATCTGATCCTAATTTTAAAGATTTTTCTAAGTTAAAGAAAATGGATAAGAAGGACATACAGGATTTTGTAAGTTCTTTTCAGTCTAAATCTAGTAAAAGAAAGAGTGATAAAACAGAGGGTGCCAAAAAATTATATGAAGATTCTGATTGGGTAGTATATAGAATTACGACACCGCAGTCTGCTAAATTGTACGGTAAAGGGACTAAGTGGTGTATTTCTGGTGAGGGTGTTTTTGATGACGATGGAAGTAGGTATTTTGATAAATATATCAAAGAAAGAAACTTAGATGGCGGGTATTATTTTTATTTAAATAAAAAAGATCCTTCTGAGAAATATTGTGTGTTACAAACTAAACAAGGTAAGATAGATTCTATTTGGGATTCTAAAGATCGGAGTGTAGGGAGTTCTGTTCATTCTCTATTTAGTGTAGATCTTCCAGATATACCTGATGTTAATTTACATAGAAATAATATTGATAAATTGTGTTTTATGCTACGTAATTTACCATCTTCTTATGACATAAATCTTATAGAAAAGGAAATAAGTAGTGTAGATGATTTAAATAAAGTAGATGGTTTAGGTGAGTTACCTTTAAATATAGCTACTATACATGGATATAAAGATATAGTAGAGGTTTTATTGAGACATGGAGCTAATCCAAATTCTAAAGATAGTGATGGTAAAAATTCATTATTTCTTTTAGAAAGTGTTTTTAAAAGATCTATTCACCTAGATATATTATGTATTTTAGTAGATCATGGTGCTGATGTAAATAGTATTGCTAGATATAATAAAACACCACTAATGGAAAATATATTCAGTATATCTGTTACTTCTTTTTTATTAGAACATGGAGCAGACCCTAATAAAAAGGATGCTTTTGATAATACAGCATTATTATTAGCTGATCACTATTATGTTGTTCTTGATTTATTAAAATATGGAGCAGACCCTAATGTTATAAATGATATGGGGGAGACTCCATTAATGAAATTCTCTACTAATAAAAGAATATGTTCTTTATTGAAAGAGTATGGGGCTAAAGAATAAAGAATTATGGTATGATTATCTCTTTAGTTTTAAATAGAAAAATCCTATCTAAGCCTATTAGATAGGATTTTTCTAATAAAACCTTAATTTAAAAATAAAGGAATTATAATATGGTGAAGTTAAGAAGAGTATTTGAGTCAGACCTTTATTTAGAGTCAAAGAAAGATTTAGATGATCTTAAGGCTTATTTGGGCGATAAGCTATTTGATGATTATATGAAGATTAGGGACAGAATACCTAAAGACCAGAATGAGTTTAAGGATTTTAGTAAGCTAAAAAAGATGGATAAGAAGGACATTCAGGATTTCGTTTCTTCTTTTCAGTCTAAGAGTGATAAGAAGAAATCAGATAAATTTGAGGGTGCTAAGAAACTGTATGAGGATGAAGACTGGGTAGTATATAAAATAACTACTTATCCTGCTGCACAATTATATGGTAAAAACACAAAGTGGTGTATTACAGGGAGATATCCGGGACACGAAGGGAGAGGAGAACAATATTTTAATGAATATATAGAAGATAATGATTTAGATGGTGGTTATTATTTTTATTTAAATAAGGAAGATCCTAGTGAAAAGTATTGTGTGCTTCAAACAAAGGATAAAAAGATACACTCTATATGGGATGCTTCAGATACAGATCGGGGTAAATCTATGTTAGCACTTAATGTAGATTTACCTGAAGTAGAAGAAGTTAATTTAATACGTCCAACAGATAATGAACTTTTGCTTGATTCTTGTTATGTAGGAGAGGATTCTTTTAAAGTTCGTAATTGTTTAATTAGAGGCGCTGATCCTAATGTAAAGAATGAGTTTGGTGATACTCCTTTAATATTAACAATAAATGTAGATGACTTTAATAATAATAGATTAAATATAGTTAAGTATTTATTAAAATATGGAGCAGACCCTAATTTAAAAGATGATGATGGTAGAACTCCTCTGTACTTAGCTTATGTGAAAGATTATGATGATGTTGTAGGTTTGTTATTACAAAATGGAGCAGACCCTAATACAAAACTTCCTAATGGGGAATCACTTTTAGATGCCTATGTTATAGTAGGTAATAAAGATATGGTGGCGTTGTTGTTAGAACATGGGGCAGATCCAAATGTTAGTAATAAAGGGTATACTCCTCTTGGAATAGCTAAAAAATGGAAATATAAAGAAATAGAGGATCTTTTAAGGAAGTATGGGGCTAAAGAATAAAGAATTATGGTATGATTATCTCTTTAGTTTTAAATAGAAAAATCCTATCTAAGCCTATTAGGTAGGATTTTCCTTTTTCTAAAAAACCTAAATTTAAAAATAAAGGAATTATGATATGGTAAAATTAAGACGTGTGTATGAGTCAGACCTTTATTTAGAGTCAAAGAAAGATTTAGATGATCTTAGAGATTATTTGGGTGATAAACTATTTGATGACTATATGAAAATTAGAGATAGAATCCCTAAAGACCAAAATGAATTTAAGGATTTTAGTAAGCTAAAGAAAATGGATAAAAAGGACATTCAAGATTTTATAGATAATTTTAAGTCTAAATCAGATAAGAAAAAGAGTGATAAAACAGAAGGTGCTGAGAAATTATATGAAGATGGTGATTGGGTGGTGTATAAAATAACTACTTATCCTGCTGCACAATTATATGGTAAAAACACAAAGTGGTGTATAACAGGAAGATATCATGGACATGAGGAGCGTGGTGAAGAGTATTTTTATGATTATATAAACGATAAAAATTTAGACGGTGGTTATTACTTCTATATAAATAAAAAAGATCCATCTGATAAATATTGTGTTTTACAAACAAAAGATAAAAAAATAGATTCTGTTTGGGATGCAGAAGATACAGATAGAGGCTCTAGTACAACAGCTCTTGTTAGAGATGGGATTTTACTACCAAATATACCAGAAGTTAATTTAGAAGAAGACTTGAAACTTGTTTTTAATACATATCTCAAAGAAGGAAATTTGGATAAAATAGAACACTTCTTAAAAGAGGGTTTTATAGATGTTAATGGAGCATACGATGAGGATAATATACAAGGAGGGACTTATTTATATAATATAGCTAAAAGTACGTACTTAAACAAATATTTAGAAATAATAGAACTACTTTTAAAGTATGGGGCAGATCCTACTATAGATAACGGTTTTGGTTCTCCAATAGTGGATGCTGTACGTAGTTATAATAGTGATCTTGTTAATTTATATATAAAATATGGTTTGGATGTAAATGGGAAGTATCTTCCTAAAGATTCTTTATTAACTTTAGCGTGTAAGAAAGATGATATAGACACTGCTAAAGTTTTACTAGAAAATGGTGCTGACCCAGACTTCACTATTACTGAAGGAACATATACGTTTCCTCTACTACAGGCATTAAAAAATGACAATATAGATTTAATTAGTTTATTAATAGAAAATGGGGCAGATATAAATAAAGAAGATAAAATCCATCGATCTCTTATAGATAACGCCTTTCTTATGGGATGTAACCTAGATTTTATAAAATATTTAATTAATAATGGTGCTGAAATTAATCGTAAGGGAAGAGAACCTAGTTTAATCCAAGCTGTTAAGGGTCGTAATTTAGAAGTTGTAAAATTCTTAGTTGAAAATATGAATTGTGATGTTAATGCAAAAAATAAAGGTGGAGAAACTGCTTTAGATTGGGCTAATATTATACATGAATCTGAAATAGAAGAGTATTTGTTGAAACATGTAGCTAAATAATGAAATTAGTAAAAATGAAGATTTTAAGAATCTTATAAATATAATAAAAATATCCAGTATTAAAACAGTGACAGTGCCCTCTATGGTTAAATTATCTATAACCCTAGAGGGTATTTTTCTACCTTTACCAGATTTAAATAAGGAGATTATGATATGAAACCAAATCAAGGACGCGAGGCAGCGTATGTTACTTCTAGGGTTAAAGATTTAAGTCTTATCACAAATACCCCAGATTATGTAGGATGTTTTGCTTGTATTACACCTAAAGCACATGCTTCTTTAAATGAAGCTGAAAATGTGACCTATTTGGATAATCAGGGTAATGTTACAGCAGAGAATGAAGAAAATAAAGTTTTCCTCCCTCAGCTCGTTCGTGATGTTGATACATTAGATATGCTTTTTGGAGATCCTCGTGTTGATCCAAAAACATATAAGGATTTATACACTATTCGTTATATTGTACAGAATGGTTTTGCTTGCTATATTGCTAAGGTTAAATCAGGAAACCCATTTGCATGTGTTGTAAACACAGAGGGTCTTTTTAGTGGTGGTACTGTATGTCCAACCAATGTACAGTTGGGTGAGCAATCTTTATCACTATTTAAGGATGTTATTGATTCTTTAAATATTTTTAATGTACAGTCTTCTGTTGTAGGGAATAATGTTTTAAAAGTTCGCCTTGTTCCTTTTAAACCTTATTCTTTAAGTCAGATTGCTCTTGAAGTGGTGTTTGAAACACAAGCCTCTGCCTCTTCTGAAGTAATACAGGTAGCTTCTGCACGTGTTATGCTTACACCAGACACTAAAAATGCAGATTTAATCACTTCTTTAAATTCATATCTTGGTGGTGATGTTGTCTTCTCTTTACCAGATTATTTAAATGATAGATTATATGCTACAGTTACTGATGCTAATGATTTAATAGAATTTGATCCTGATAAGCCAAATGAGCGTTATATCTGTATTGCTAATGCTTTACTTTATATCTGTGGAATTTATAATTTTAAAGATGAATATTTAGACGATCTTACTGAGGGAGCCTTCCCTGAGTTGTTATTAGATAATATGGTTATTCAAACTGTAGTTAAGGATGGTAATACTTATTATGGTCTGGATGCTGTAAATGAAGAAAACAACCCAACTACAGGTAGTAAGAATTGGCCAAGATCTTATAGTGATAAAACCAATCCTCAGACGTTTACATGTAACATATCTGTAACACAAGAATCTGTTTTGAAAGTCAGCCCTGCTGATTATACTCGTTCTTTACGCACTTTTAGAGACATTAAATATGCAGGTACTTTCATTTCAGAATTATCTTCTGATAGATCTTATTCTGTAGAGAAAAATCATACTTTATATACACCTGATGAAGTATCTGGTAATTTAGTTAATGGTGTGCCTTATTATACGAATGCTAATGAAGGCACTGACACACCTACACCAGCTTCTTATACAGAATTTACGTATGATGGATCTAATATTCCTACATACACTGAAGAAGTAGACCATACTATTTATACTAGATCAGGTGAGAATCCAGACTATGTATATACTGAGTTTACAGGTGAATTAGAGAATGGTGTGACTTATTATTATGATAATAATGAAGGTACGGTAGGTGCTGACCATGAGTGGACAGCATTTACTTATGATGGTACTAATGAACCACATTATACTGTAACACATCAGAAAACAGTATACTCTTCTGAATCCTATTCACCTGTAGTAGGTAAACAGCCTACAGAAATTACAGCTAATGCTTTCTTCTATAATAAGAATGAGGGTAGTACTAATCCTGAACCTGAATTTGACCTTATAACCGATACTACAATTCCTACATATACTGCGTATGAATTAGGTGAAATGACCTCAGAAGAACGTAGAGGTTTGCATTATATTGTTAAAGATCTTGCAGCTCAACGTAAGGATTTAGTTTGTATATTCACAACACCTTATCGTCCTTATGATGATGGTTATACACAGCCTCCTATTATGTTCGATTTAGATCGTGCCTGTAATTGGGTTGCTGCACGTGGTGAATATTCAGATTTATTTGAGTATGGTACTTCTAATACTACAGTATATGCAGAACAGGCATTTTATTGTGAGATGTACTGGTCTTGGTTAAAATGGCGTGTTGTTAAATTAGTAAACGGTTTAGCTACAGGCTCTTCTACAGTTATCGTTCCAGCTTCTGCATTTGTTATCATTAACGCCCTAGCTTCTTACCGTCAGCGTGGTTCTTATTATCCTGTAGCTGGAGATCAAGGCGGTGTTCTTCCTGATTCATTAACTATTCTACAGAATCCATCTACTAAGGCTCAAAGAGATAAGTTAATCTCTTATCGTATCAATCCTATCTTTGATACAGGTGTACGTGGTATTCAGATTTATGGAAATGATACACTTAATCCACAGTATACAGATTTGTCCGCAGCACATATAGCACGTACATTGGTTAGTATTCGTTCCAGAGTTGATGCTTACTCAGAGACTATTAAGTTCTCTTTGAATAATCAGCTTACTTGGGGTAGTTGGATTACCTATGTTTCTCAGTATATACTTGAACCAATTAAGGCTGCTGGTGGACTTCAGTGGTATCAGGTTGATATGGGTCTAAACACAACAACACGTGCTGAGATAAGTGAGCGTAAGATTCGAGGTATGGTTTCTTTACAGTTCACACAGGCATTAGAAATAATTGATTTGGAATTTGTTGTGGTTGCTTCGTCTCTTGATATGGAAGCATAATAAGTGGGATGAAAACCCACCTTTAAAAAAAAGCCCTAAGATACCTATCTTAGGGCTTTTTTATTTGGTAAGTCGTTTTTCCTTGCACTTATTATCTTATTGTGGTATTGTTCTTTGTTAGAGGTTGTTTTTAACCTCTACACTTTAGCATTAAGGAGATTTTATGAGCAAGGGTTATAGGAAACTCACTGATTATCCACAGTGGTTTATTGAAGAGTTGGTTAATAAAGAGGATAGAGAAAAGGCCATCTCCGGTGTATTACCACGTTCACAGAAAGTTCTTTTCTTTTGCAAGGAACATGGGTCTTATAGTCAAACACCTACTCTCCATATAGATTTTAAAACAATGACTCAACGAAGGGGGTGTCCTGTATGTGGAAGAATAAGTCTCTATAAGAATAAAAAAGAGACACAAAGTAAAAAAAGACCAGACTATCCCGAATGGTTTATTAATGAATTAGCACATGAAGAGGATAAAGAAAAAGCTAGAAATAAGACATTAACTACAGGGATGATAGTAGACTTTTTATGTTTAGAACATGGTATTTATAGTAGTATGGTGTGTGAACATATTAAACTTAGCACAGGTGAGCGAAGAAGAGGGTGCCCTATTTGTGCAGAAATACAAAGAAGAAAAACATTTAATAATACTAAAAGAGATAAAAGACCAGAATATCCAGAGTGGTTTATTAATGAGTTAGCACATGAAGAAGATAAAGAACGTGCTAAAGATAAAACCTTAACTTATAGTGATAAAGTAGATTTTTTATGTACAGAGCATGGTATTTATAATCAACGTGTGGCAGATCATATTAGTTTTAAAACACAAGAGAAAAAACAAGGATGTCCATCATGTGGTAAAATAAAAGGGTTACAAAATCGTAAGATTAGTGGTGATAAGAAAAGACCTGCTTATCCTGAATGGTTTATTAATGAGTTAGTACATGAAGAAGATAAGGAACGAGCTAAAAACAAAACTTTAACGTGGTCAGATTATGTTGATTTTATGTGCCCTATTCATGGTATGTATAACCAACGTATAGAAGCACACATGAATACAAAAACTTTAAAAAAAGATCAAGGTTGTCCTAGATGTGGAGCTATTTTACAACATAAATTAAGAAAAGAAACATTAACAAATAGAAGGCCAGAATATCCTGAATGGTTTATTAATGAATTAGCACATGAAGAAGATAAGGAACGAGCTAGGAATAAAACTTTGACTGTTAATGAAAATATTGATTTTTTATGTCCTGTTCATGGAATATATAAACAATATGTTGGTAATCATATCACTATATCTACAGGACAACCAGATTGTAAATGCCCTAAATGTGGTGTTGTTTTATCTTCTAATGAAGAAGAAATATTTAATTATGTTAAGTCTATATACCCAAATATACAAGAAAGGGATAGGACAGTAATACGAAGTGATAAATCAGGCAGACCTTTAGAATTAGACATTTTTTGTGCAGATAAGAAAATAGCTATAGAATATAATGGTAGCTTATGGCATAGTGAGAATTATAAGAAACACAAGGATTATCATATACATAAGTATTTAATGTGTGAAAAAAACGAAATACGCTTGATTTCTATTTTTGATAAAGATTGGTTTGAAAATAAAGATAAAATTAAATTATTTTTAAAAGATTTATTTTCTACGAAAACAATATTGTATGGTAGGAGTGTAGTTGTTAAAAAGATAACAAGTGAAAATGCTAGATCTTTTTATGATATGTATCATTTAAAAGGTAATTCTTCAGGGTATATAGTCTCTTATGGTTTATTTTTTAATGATGAGTTAGTATCTGCTATGTCTTTTTCAAAACCAAAGTATGGTAATGAAGATGGTATAGATTGGGATCTCTCAAGGTATAGTGTTAAGTATGGTTATTCTATAGTAGGTGGGGCTGAAAAATTATTTAATTCTTTTTTGAATGAATACTCACCTTCTACAATAATAACTTATAGTGATTGTGATTATTTTAATGGCAATGTATATAGTCGTTTAGGTTTTGAGTTTGTTAAAATTACAGATTTACCGTATTATTGGGCTAAAAATAATACATTTTATACAAGACAACAATGTCAGGTTCATAAATTAAAAGATAAATATCCAGAGCTTTATGATAAAGCTATAGAAAATGAAGCCTCAAATAAAGAGGATTTTATTATGCACGAGTTAGGGTATTATAGAGTATATCGTTGCGGTAATAAAAAATGGATTTGGAGAAAACCAGATACATAAATCAGAAGGATAATCATATCATAAATAATTATTTAAAACTCACAAAAATCCTATCTAAGTCATTTAGGTAGGCTTTTCTTTTTGTTCATTTAACTAAACATTAAACTTAAAATAAAGGAGTTATAATATGAGTTATCCGTATGATTTAGATTTATTGTTTCATAGTGAAAAACCTTCTTGTGATGGTGTAGCCCATTTATCGTTTAGTAAATCAGATGTAGTAGGTGATCGAGTTATTCTTAGATCTTCGCCTTATTCTGTTAGTAATGATTATACTGTTCCCTCAGGTCAGAAAGAACCTATAATGCCTTCTTTCAATACACAAACACAAAAAGAAGCATATACAGAAATAGAATTTAAAAAGTCAGATTGGGATAGCCTTCCTGAAGAGGTAAAATCTGCTTTAACAGATTTAATGTTTACGTATAACGAGGTGAGCGTTGAAAAACAAGTAGTGACATTTTCTGGTGCTGTTGGTAAAGTATCTGGGAGCTATATTGTTGAGATACTATTAACTTCGGAATCTGTGGATATATCTTCACAACTACCTCCAGACTGTACTTTAACTTCTGTGACATCTCGTGTTTTTAAATTTGGACAAGATGGTCTTACTTATTTTAGCTCTTGTAAAGTAAAGACTTATATAGACGGTGCAGAAAACAAGGATTCATCTTATATTCCAGTTCGTTCTAGTGGTCTTAACCCTAGAATACCAGTAACTATAGTAGAAGAAGATCCTACTAATTTCATGTATAAAACAGAGCCTTTTAAGATGAATGTTGGTACTGGATTTGGTACAGATGAAACCGTAACAGTAATAGCTGCTTTTAGTAATCCAGTTGGTATAACATTAGATGAATTAGTAGGTAGAACATATATAATACGTAATGGGAAGTCCTTTAATACATTTATACAAGGTTCTAATACATCCTTGATAGCAGAAGTACCGGGAAATTATGAAGACCCGGGTTTCCAGTTCCCAGTAACACTTACTTATAGTAATGAAGACTCTTCTATTTCTGTACAAGCAGATATTTATACTTTAGATGGTAATAGACCTAGTACACCAATCACATTAGATTCAAATACAGAACGTAGTGTTAATATTATTAAGAAAACCTAATATTTATGAATATTAAATAAATATTTCTATAGGGAAAGCCTATCTAAGTTATTTAGGTAGGCTTTTCTTTTTGTTTAGTAATATAAAACCTTAAAGTTTAAAAATAAAGGGATTATGATATGGTAAAATTGAGAAGAGTGTTTGAGTCAGACCTTTATTTAGAATCAAAGAAAGATTTGGATGATTTAAAGTCTTATTTGGGTGATACCTTATTTGATGATTATATGAAGATTAGAGATAGAATACCTAAAGACCAAAATGAGTTTAAAGATTTCTCTAAACTGAAAAAGATGGATAAGAAGGATATTCAAGACTTTGTAAGTTCTTTCCAGTCTAAGTCTAGTAAGAAGAAACAAGATAAAGTAGAAGGTGCTGAAAAATTATATGAAGATTCTGATTGGATAGTATATAGGATTACTACTTACCCAGCGGCACAGTTATATGGAAAAGGAACAAAGTGGTGTATAACAGGACGTTATCCCGAACACGAGGAGAGGGGTCAAGAATACTTTGATGATTATATAGAAAAGTATGATTTAGATGGCGGATACTATTTTTATATCTCTAAAAAAGATCCTAAAGAGAAATATTGTGTTCTTCAAACCGAAGATCATAAAATACATTCTATATGGGATGCAGAGGATACAAATAGAGGTTCTGGTCTTAAGGATTTAAATGTAGATTTACCAAAAGTACCTGAAATAAATTTATCCAAGTTTGGTGATTCTGACATCTCACGTATTTTATTTGTAGGTGATAGTGAGGATCTTAAAAATCTGGTAGAAAATGGAGTAGACCTAGTTCACTTTGAAGTAAATGATCCTATGTATGGTTATGGGTCTGCTACAGATATTGTTAGTAATAGTTATACTCCAGACACATCCTCTATTTTTTGGGATAAAATAAAGTATTTAATATCTTTAGGTTGTGACTACCCATTTTTAAATAATTATACTTTAAGAAAGATGATTATGGATGGTAGTTTACAGGATTTTAAGAATCTTAATGATGTTAAAGTAGACTTATCCAAGAAAAATTTTGATAGGGATTTTTCTATTATTGATATACTGTATAAGAAGAAATCTAATGATAAAGATATTTTACAAAAAATACAGTATTTACTCTCAATGGGTGTAAACCCTAATTTACCTGATAAATGTCCATCATTAGCAAATCTTCTCCATAATCAGTATTCAGACGATAAGGTATTTTACAATGTAATTAAATCCTTATTAGAAGCTGGTGCTGATGTAAATAAGTATTCTTTTTTACCCACACCTTTATGTTCAGCCATTAGAAAAGATGATTTACCTTTAGTAAAATTACTTTTACCATATTATTCTAATATTAATTATAAAGATTCCTATTATGAAATGTCTCCCTTATCTTTAGCTAAAAAACGTGGTAATGCAGAAATAATAGACCTATTAGAAAAGTATGGTGCTACTGAGTAATTTAATAAATTTAAAATTTAAATAAATACCCCATATAAAAGAACCTATCTAAATAACTTAGATAGGTTTTTCTTTTTGTTTAGTGTTACTAAACCTTAAATTTAAAAAATAAAGGAATTATGATATGGTAAAGTTACATAAAATAAATACTCAAGCTACTACTGAAGATTTAGATATAGCACTTGAAGCGAGTGCAGAGCGCCAGCGTGTTCAGAAATTTATGGATGATAATTTAGGTAAAGATTATTTTGACAAGTATCTTAAAATCAGAGATAGATTTACAGACATGAACCTAAAGGATTTTAATAAGATTATTAAGTTAGATCCTGAAGATGTAAAAGTGGCTATTGATAGATATTATACTACATCAGATGCAACCCCTGATATTAAGAGTGGTAAAAAGAAAGTAGGGGAAAACTCAGATTGGGTTGTTTATAGAGTTACTTCTTTCCCAGCAGCACAAGAATTAGGTGAGGGTACAACGTGGTGTATCACTGGACGATATGGTTCTATGGATCCCGATGACGATTCTTATTTTAAGAACTATATTAGGGATAATAATTTAGATGGCGGTTATTATTTTTATATTCCTAAAGATGGTTCAGATGATAAGTATTGTTTACTTCTAACTAAGAATGGAAATATTCATTCTATTTGGGGTAGTCCTAATCATCAGGCGAATACAGATGAAGTAGAAAATCAGGGTTTCCCTTCTGTTCGTGGTATAGACTTATCCTCTTATGAATATTATGGTGATACTTCTTATGAAGATGATGATGAGGATAATGATGAGTTAGATGCTGATAATATTTGGGATGCTATAGATGTGGCTGATGGGTATTATCAATTAGGCCCTTGGTTATCTAACGTTGTTAATTTAAATGAAAAAGATGATAGAGGTATACCCCTCTGGTTTTTACTTTTTGATCGCTTTGGTGATGAGTTTATATCAGATGTTGGTAATGAAGATTTTCTTAGAGGTGTTACTTTTGATATAAACCTTGACACAAACAGTGGTGAAAATATATTAGACTATGCTGACCCTTCTATGTATAGTGACTGGGAGTGGTTGTTTGAGAAAGGATTTAATGGTGACAGTTCTAATTGGATAGATAGAAAATTAAAAGAGTATGGGACTGAAGAAAGTAAAGCTAAATTTGTACACGAATTATTATCTTTTGTAGATTTGTCTAGTATAGAGTCTGATACATGTTTAAGAATGCTAAGATATAGTGATGATTCTAAGGATAATGATAGACTTATTAATTCATTAAAAAATATTAGTCCTAGTGCATTGGATGATGATACTATGTCTATTCTTATACAGAATATATTATATAAGGATAACCCTGTAAAGTTTGCTACTCAGTTAATTAAAAATGGAATATTAACTAAAAACACTAAATATAAAGAAAATGGTGTTGTTTTAGATCCTATGACATATATGTATTTAATAGGCCGTATGCGAGATGATGTAAATGAGAAAGATCAAAAAGATATTATTACACAGATGATTAAGTTAGGGTTTGATCCTATGAAAGTATATGATGATTTTAAAGATCAAAACATCACTTCACGTATATCGAAAGCTGATATAGATAAATATAAAGATGAGTTTAGTAAGTGGTCTGGTACGAAGATACCTGAATAGTGTAATCATACTATAAATAAATAATTATTTTTAACTAAAAACTTACAGTTAGAAAATCCTATCTAAATTACTTAGGTAGGATTTTTATTTTATTCTAAAAAACCTTAATTTAAAAATAAAGGAATTATGATATGGTAAAGTTAAGACGTGTATATGAGACTAACCTTTATTTAGAGTCAAAAAAAGACCTAGATGATCTTAAGAATTATTTAGGGGATAAGCTCTTTGATGACTATATGAAAATAAGAGATCGTATACCTAAAGACCAAAATGAATTTAAGGATTTCTCTAAACTGAAGAAGATGGATAAAAAGGATATTCAAGACTTTATCTCTTCTTTCCAATCCAAGTCAGATAAAAAGAAGCAGGATAAAACAGAGGGTGCTAAGAAACTGTATGAAGATGATAAATGGGTAGTATATAAAATAACTTCTTATCCTGCCGCTCAATTATATGGATCTGGAACAAAGTGGTGTATTACAGGTAGGTATCCCGGTCATGAAGGAAGGGGTGAGGAGTATTTCAATGATTATATTGAGGATAATAATTTAGATGGTGGTTATTATTTTTATATCTCTAAAAAGAATCCTGCTAAGAAGTATTGTGTACTTCAGACAAAAAATAAAGAGATCCATTCTGTTTGGGATGCTAAAGATACAAATAAAGGAGATGCTTATGATAGAATAGGTGTACGTCTTCCTATAATTAAAGAAGTAAATTTAAGTATGTATAGTGAGGAAGGTTTTATAAAGGCTATAAAGTCTGGTAATAAAAGAAAAATTAAAGAATATATAACTAAAAGCGGTATTCCTGTAGAGGAAGTTACTTATTATCTACAAGATATAGATGATACAGATATAATTGATCTTTTTATTGAAGTTGGAGCTGATCTGAGTGATCTTTTAGCACCCTTAGTTTATCATAATAAAGATAATATTGTTTCTCATATTATCAATAAAAGTTTGAAAGATTTGAATTTAGATGCTGCACTAGGTTATTGTTTTTATAATGGTGAAGAAAAACCTGATTTGGCTAAATTTCTTTTACAGAATGGAGCTAATCCTAATAAATATAATGGGAGTATGTCTACTCCTCTATATGAAGTAATAAGAAATGGAAGCCATGATATGTTAAACTTAGTTAATTTGCTTTTAAAATATGGAGCAGACCCTAATTTTGATTTATACCATGAAAATTATTTACGTTTAGCTTCTATGAAAGGTTATTATGATGTTGTAAAAACCCTTTTAGAACACGGAGCAGTTCCTGATTACAAAGGTGACTCTTTAGTTTCGGATAAAAAAACAGCTCTTTCTCTTGCTGAGAAAAAAGGTTATAAAGATATAGTAGACCTCTTAAAGAAATATGGTGCTAAAGAATAAGGAGACTTATAGTATGGTAAAGTTACGTCGAATATTTGAGTCTGACCTTTATTTAGAGTCTAAGAAAGACTTAGATGACCTTAAGAATTATTTAGGGAATAAGCTCTTTGATGATTATATGAAAATAAGAGATCGTATACCTAAAGATCAAAATGAATTTAAGGATTTCTCTAAACTGAAGAAGATGGATAAAAAGGATATTCAAGACTTTATCTCTTCTTTCCAGTCTAAATCAGATAAGAAGAAATCAGATAAAACTGAGGGTGCTAAAAAGTTATATGAAGATGAAGACTGGGTGGTGTATAGAATTACTACTTATCCTGCCGCACAATTATACGGTAAAAATACTAAATGGTGTATTACAGGTAGATATGAAGGTCATGAAGAGCAAGGACAAGACTTTTTTGATGATTATATTAATAGGTATAATTTAGACGGAGGGTATTATTTTTATATCTCTAAGAAAAACCCTAAAGAGAAATACTGTATTCTTCAGACTAAAGATAAAGATATACATTCTATATGGGATGCTGAAGATACAAATCATGGTGTATCACTAGATGATTTGCCAGATTATGTACTTTTCCCAGAGGTTAAAGAGGTTAATATTAGACCTTATTCTATAGAGCAAATATGTAAAGCTATAGATAATTATCATTACCCAAGTGATGTTTTGTATAATATGATAGATTCTATGAATGTAGATGATTTAAATAAATTTTATGAAGGATGTACCCCCATTACTTACGCTATAATGTCCCCTAGAGAAGATTGTTATACTATAGTAAGTAAATTACTTTCTAAGGGTGTTAATGTTAATAAAAAAGATAAATTAGGTTATGTACCATTATCTCCTGCCACTAGAGATCCACAACTATTAGAATTATTGGTAGATAATAGTATTGGTATTGATATAGATTTACAAGATCGTTTTGGATATACCCCATTATTTTATGCTTCTTGTGTTAATAATAACTATGAAAGTACAAAGTTTTTATTAGAGTGTGGGGCTGATCCTAACATAAAAAATAATAATGGTGGATCCATTTTAGGTGAAACTAGAAATCCTAAAATAAGAGAGCTTCTTATTAAATATGGGGCTAAAGAGTAATTTAGTGATAAATTACTCATATTATAAAATAACCAAATAATTTAATTAGCATGAAAATAAGCCTAGACTTAAAACCTCTAGGCTTATTTTTATCTTCACAAATGGAGTTTTTTATGATACACTCACTCAAGTATGGTTAAAATAAACCACATTTAGTCAAAAATTAAGAATTATGATATGGTTAAATTTTAAAAATAAATAAAAATAAAGTGATTATGATATGGCATGTAGAATAAGGATGGTTTTTCCAGATTGGTTTTTAAACGAATTAGCAGATGAGCAAGAGAAAAAAGACTTATTAGCGGGGAAAATAAAGGGTTCAGAGCATGTGCATTTTAAATGCTCTTTTTGTGGGTTAGTCTATACACAGCGTATATGTAACCATATATCCTCTGATGATAAGCCAAAACAAGGTTGTCCAAAGTGTGCTAAACAAAAAAGAGCAGACGCACATAAGCTAACGTCGTCTAAAAAGCGTATAGTGTATCCACAATGGTTTATTGATGAACTTTATAATGAAGAGGATAAAGAGAAGGCTAAAGCAGGTATACTCTCTACCCACACTAAGGTTAAATTTAAATGCTCTTGTGGTGAGGTTTATGAGCAGCAAATCACTAACCATATTAAGCTGTCTACAGGTGAGCGAAAATATGGCAACTGTCCTGAGTGTTCTAAAATGGCTATCGGAGAATCCTACAGAAAGTCTATAGGTACTTTAAAACCTTACCCACAATGGTTTATTGATGAGTTATATTTAGATGAAGATAAAGAAAAAGCTAAAATAGGTTCTTTATCTTCTGGTAAGAGTGTGCTTTTTTGGTGTCCTGTTTGTGGTAATGTTTATAAGCAACGTGTTGCTAGCCATATTAAACTGTCTACAGGTGAGAAGAAAAAAGGATGTCCTAAGTGTGGTATAGATAAACAAATAGAGTCTAGTCGAAAGACAAAAGGGTTTATTAATCCTTATCCTGAGTGGTTTATAGATGAACTGTATTTAGAAGAGGATAAAGAAAAAGCTAAAATAACTAATTTTTATGGTGATGAAGAAAAACAATTTTATTGTAAAGAACATGATGTGATCTATACACAAAAAGTAAAATATCATATTGATTTAAAAACACATGAAAAATTAGCTAGTGGTTGTTCTGAATGTTCTAAAAATAAATTATATAAAACCTTATCCTCTAAAAGAGTTTATCCAGATTGGTTTATTGATGATTTAGTTAATGAAGAAGATAAAGAAAAAGCTAAGTCTGGTGTATTAAAATCGACAGATATAGTAGAATTTAAATGTAGTAATAGTCATATATATAAGCAAGTAGTACGTTCTCATATTTGTTTAGATACTCAAGAAAAACTTAGTGGCTGTCCTATATGTGCAAGACAGAGATCTAAAACAGAATTGGAATTAGAAGATTTTATACATTCTTTGGGTTATGATACAACACACACTAGGTTTTTTATAAATAATAAAAGCATAGAGATAGATATTTATATTCCGGATAAAAATATTGGTATAGAATATCATGGTTCTTTTTGGCATAAAACACTTCCTGATGATGGTTTTGTAAAACCAAGATTGTTTCATCAGAAAAAATATACCTTGTGTAGTCAGATAGGAATACATTTAATTTCTATATTTGATATTGATTGGTTATATAATTCTAATAAAATAAAAGAATATTTAATAGACCTTTTAAAAAATAAGGAAATAATATATGCAAGAAAATGTACTATTAAGAAAATAACGAAAACTGAGTCTAATGATTTTTATTCAAAGTATCATCTTTTAGGAACTACAGTAGTTCAGGATGTGTCCTATGGGTTATTTTATAATGATGAGTTAGTTTCTTGTATGTCTTTTCAGTTAGGTAGATATAAAGAAGAGAATAAACCAGTGTGGTGTTTGTCTCGTTTTGTCACTAAGTCTGGTGTTACTATAATAGGTGGAGCATCTAAGTTATTAAAATATTTTGAACGAGAATACGAACCTTCTATTTTAGTTTCTTTTTCAGATAATGATTATTTTAATGGTGGTGTCTATGATAAGTTAGGTTTTGAGTGTAAAGGTTGCACATCATATCCTAGATATTTTTGGTATTTAGAGGATCAAGAAATAAAACGAGAGCAGTGTCAGTTAAAGAAATTAAGTAAAAAATACCCAGATTTGTATAAGGAATCTCTGAATATTTCAGGTAATAAAGAAGATTATATTATGCTTAAATTAGGTGCTTTTAAAGTATATCGTTCTGGACATACTAAATGGGTAAAGAAATATAACTAAGATTTCATACAGCTATATCTATAATACAGGGGCTTAGTATAAGTTTATTCTTTTTATTAAGTTTATATAAAGGAGATATAGATATGGCTGATCACTATGTACCAAATGCTGGCGCTTCTTTCTTCGCAACAAATACAAGTTTTGAAGTACAGCGTTCAAATCATTTTGAAATAGAGTTAGACTTACAAAATCTAGGTTTATCAGAAGTAAATCAACGTTATATTCGTCTTTGTTGTACTTCTGCATCTATTCCGTCTATAACAGTCAATGCACAACAGTTACGTCATGGAAATGAGACTATTAATGTAGCAGGAAGTCCATCTTATGGTGAAATTTCTGTCAGTGTATATGATGTTATTGGTCAGGATATGGCTGGTTTATTACAGCAGTGGTTTTGGAGAGTATTTAATCCACAGACCAGCTTGATGGGTCTTGTTGTTAATTATAAAACTGTTGCTCATATTTATCAGTATTCCCCTGATGCTAGTGTTATTCGTGAGTGGGTAGCTTTAGGTGTTTTCCCAACATCTTTAGAGTTTGGAACACCAAGTGCAGATGGTCAGGGTCAGCCTGTCACAATTTCTATGAGACTTGCTGTAGATAAGGCTTATGAGAAGATGGTAGGCACAATGCCTGAGGTACAATCAGCTATTGGTAATATGTATACCAACTTTTAACCATTTTAGTACCATATCATAATTTAAAAATAATGGAATTATGATATGGTTAATTT